>Ga0307434_1000555_pt1 | contig 24304 bp, 11 predicted proteins | sample SalMarWE160220MG_FD_202156 | JGI IMG/M metagenome (GOLD analysis project Ga0307434, IMG submission 202156) | Salt marsh sediment microbial communities from the Plum Island Ecosystem LTER, Massachusetts, United States - WE1603-220 | ecosystem: Environmental > Aquatic > Marine > Intertidal zone >... | reverse complement strand
TGGGCACCGGCGGCATAATAGCCATTGTGGTGGTGGTGATAGTGCTTATCGTAGCCGTGATATTCATACTCAGAGGCACGGCGAGACCGGAATAAATTAAGCTGATATGTAGTATAAAGGGCGGCTGCAAAGCCGCCCTTTCCTTTTTGAGATTGCTTCGTCGCCTCCGAGATTTCGTAGTTGCCTGATTCATCAGGCACAATTGCCCAATAAATTGGGCAACTACATTTTTAAACGGGGATTGCTTCGGCACGTTGTGCCTCGCAATGACAAAGGGGGGTTGTCATTGCGGTAAGCTGAAACCCCGAGCCCAGCGAAGGGGCCAAGGCGCGGCAATCCCGGCGGGGCAGATGATTGCTTCGTCGTCCGTCGCCTGACGGACTTCCTCACAATGACAGGAGGGTGTGTCATTGTGAGCCGAAGGCGCGGCAATCCCGGTGGGGCATTGACAAATGTGAGCCTCGCCCATAATCTACACGGTATTAAGATGCATCTAGTTTCCCAAGATTTGCCGTGAGTGGTTTAAGGAGGTTGAAATGAGAAAACTGGAGTTTACCAGGAAGCTGGGATTTATTATCGGTATTATTGCGCTCCTGATGGCGGTAATGCCCCTTAGCGTGCCTGTGAGCGACAGTTTACCGGCTCAGGCGGCGGAGCCGCCTGTACCAGTACCAACTGAGCCGCCGAGCATGCCGCCGCCGCAGTACCAACCGCCCCCGGTGATAGACGGGCACGGAACAGGTGCTCTGCCATCAATGACGGGCGTTGTCCATATTAGCGAGCAGGCATTGTCTGGTGGCTCTCTGGCTGGAGGGCCGCCGGTGGGAGTGCCGCCGGCTTCGTTTGACTGGCGTAACGTACCACCAAACAGGGTCACCTCGGTGAAGAACCAGGGAACCTGCGGTGCCTGCTACGCCTTTGCCGCACTTGGCAATGTCGAATCCAGGGTATTAATCGATACCAACACCACTCCCCCCGGCCCCGACTACTCCGAGAACAATGCCAAGGAATGCAACTGGCGCGAGCTAAATGACTTCAACTGTCCCTGTCCTCCTGGTGTCCGATGGGGCAGCTGCGACGGTGGGAACTACAAGATGCTTGCCAGCCTGTTCTCCCAGAAAGGTATAGTCAATGAGGCAAACGACCCATATAACATCACCGATTGTGCCTGCAACTCCAGCTGTCCGTATAACAAGACGCTGCTGGACTGGAGAATCATATCGACTTGGTCGGCACCCAATACCACAGTGATGAAGACCTATATTCAAGCAAACGGCCCGGTTTATACCCACCTGTATGTCGGCGATGATGTCAATGACCCAACATGGAAGGCTACATTCGGCGCCTATAACGGCAGCTATAACCTGTACTATACAGGAACGTATGCTCCCAACCACGCTGTGCTCATTGTTGGCTGGGACGACAACCTGACTCATGCCGGAGGCACCGGTTGCTGGATTGTGAAGAACTCCTGGGGCGTCGGCTGGGGTGCTGCCGGATACTTCACCATCGCCTACGGCTCGGCCAGCATCGGCACCTGGTCATCATTCATGTACGACTGGCAGGACTACGATAACAACGGCGGCATCATGTATTACGACGATGATTGCCAGAATGACTACTTTGGATGGATGTCTACTACCCCTACCGTTGCCTGGGGACTGTGCAATTTCACCCCCTTCAGCAATACCTATGCTACCCGCGTGGAGTTCTGGACCACGGATTCCACCACCGACATCGATATATACATCTATGACGACTTTGACATCCCAACGACATCGCTGAGCACCCTGCTGGCTAGCGAGTTCAACTACAGCTTCGCCGAGCCTGGCTACCATGGAGTGAACTTAACCTCGCCGCTGGCGCTGACCGCCGGTGACCCCGTTATGGTGGTGGTGCAGTTCAATAACACCGCTGGGATATACCCTTGCCCCACAGACCAGTACGGACCATGGGTAACCAACTGTACATACTGCAGTTGGAATGGCGCAAACGGCACCTGGTGGGATTTGGGACAGACTCATAATGAGGATGTCGCTATTCGCTTGCGCACCTCGGGGGTTGTGACCGTGATAAATTGCACCTGCGGCGATATCTGCGTCAATACCACTGGATGGTGGCGCAATGGGGGCACTTTCAATGCCGGCAGCACGCCTATTCAGAGTGCGGTCAATAATGCCAGCAGTGGAGACACGATTTGCGTTAAGGATGGCAATTACAGTGAAAACGTGGATGTGAATACCGCTAATTTGACCATCCAATCCGAGAATGGTAGTGCGAACTGTGTCGTGAACGCAACGGACTCAAATGACCATGTGTTCTATGTAACCGCAGATTGGGTAAACATAACCGGGTTCACGGTGGAAAATGCCACGGGAACTACCAAAGCTGGGATATATCTTTCCAGCGCAGACCACTGCAACATTTCCAGCAATAATGCCACGAATAACGACATGGGCATCTACCTGTCTTCTTCGAGGGGCAACGCGGTAACGGGCAACAACATGACGGGTAATAGATTCGGCTTCTACCTGTCTTCTTCAAGCAATAACAACACGGTAACGGGCAACAACGCAAATTCGAACACCGACGAGGGTATGTACCTGGCTTATTCAAGTAACAACACGGTAACGGACAACAATGTAACGGGTGCGAATTATGGCATCTACCTGTTTAACTGTGACGACGATAACAGGCTAACAGGCAACACCGCAAACTCGAGCGACAACTCCGGCATCGCCCTGTATGAGTCAAGCAACAACACGCTGAGGGGCAACAGTGCAATGGGTAACCGGTACGGCATCTCCCTGGAGTCTTCGAGCACCAACAACACTCTCAGGGACAATAGCGCCTGGAATAACACGAACTACGGCATCCATCTGTCTTCCTCGAGCAACAACACCCTCACCAACAACACCGCGAACTCGAATCCCGGGGAGGGCATCCATCTGTCTTCCTCGAACAACAACAACCTCACCAACAATACCGCCTGGAATAATACCGGCCTCGGCGTCGTCCTGTATTCTTCGAGCAACAATACCATCACCAGCAACAATGTCACCTCAAACCACGACGACGGCATCTCCCTGGGTTCTTCGAGCAACAACACCCTCATCAACAACACCGTAGACTCGAACGACTGCAAAGGCATCTTCCTGCTTTCTTCGAGCAACTATAACAACCTCACCAACAACACTGTCTCAAACAACGGCCACTACGGCATCTGGCTGGATTCTTCAAGCAACAACAACATCTACAATAACTACTTCAACAACACCGATAATGCCTGGGACAACGGGACCAACATCTGGAATACCACAAATACTACCGGGCCGAATATCATCGGTGGACCATACCTTGGTGGAAACTACTGGTCGAATTACAGCGGGAATGATACCAACGGAGATGGCTTTGGGGATACCCCTTACAATATCAGCGGGGGTTCGAATAAGGATTATCTGCCCCTGGTTTTCCCGGTCCACAACGTGGACACTGGAGAAGATTTCTATACCATTCAGGATGCGATAGACGACTCTAATACTACAACTGGGCACACGATTACCGTTGCCCGGGGGACTTACAATGAAAATGTGAATGTCACCAAGCGGCTAACGATTCGCTCGACTTCTGGAAATCCTGCCGATACCATTGTGAACGCCACAAATTCAAGTGCCCATGTGTTCAATGTAACTGCAGATTGGGTGAACATCACCGGGTTCACGGTGGAAAATGCCACTGCAGACTATATGGCTGGAATTCATTTAGACAGCGTGCAGCATTGCCACATTTCCAGCAATCATGCCATAAATAACTACCATGGGATCACCCTGGGTTCTTCGAGCAACAACACGGTCACTGACAATGCAGCTTCGAATAATAACCAGATAGGCATCTTCTTGGTTTCTTCAAGCAGCAACATATTCATGAACAACACTGCAACGAATAACACGCACGGCATCACGCTGCTTAGTTTCAGCAACAGCAACACCATCTACAACAACTACTTCAACAACACGGCTAATGTCTTCGATGACGGAACCAACACCTGGAACACCACGAATAGTACCGGGCCGAACATCGTTGGTGGGCCGTATGTCGGCGGCAACTACTGGTCGGATTATACCGGCAATGATACCAGTGGGGATGGCTTTGGAGATGAGGGACTTCCCTATAATTGTACTGGAAGTATCCAGAATGGTGGGGATTATCTGCCATTAGTGGTGCCGATCGGTGCAACCCTGGAGGGGCATGTTAGCTTTCCAGGAGCTCCTGAAGGTCCCAGGTGGGTGCGGGGACTTGATGTAAGGTTCTGGCAGGGTGGCAGTGAGATACCGGGGGTGAGGACAAATGTCACCACTAACAGTAGCGGGGTGTTCAATAGCACGGGTCTTGACCCTGGGACGTATAATGTTTCCATTAAGAACTGGACATGCTTGAGCGAGCTGAAGACTAATGAGGCGTTGACTGCTGGTAACACCACGGTGGTAGATTTTGGCACAACACGGGAGGGAGATTCCAATAATGATGATAGTATCACTGGTGCCGACAGGTCACTGCTGTACTCGGGCTGGAGCAAGTCTCAGGGTAAGGCGGGTTATGATATTCATTATGACTTCAACCGGGATGGCTCGCTTGGCGGTCCTGACAGGTCGCTGATGTATGCTTATTGGGCTCAACAGGGGGACCTGGTGTGATATTGCGCAACATGGTTGAGGAAGTTAGTAGCTATCAGCCTTCACCCCATGAAATAGTATTTCACGGGGTCAGTCATTAGCTAACTGCTGATTGCTGACCGTCATTGCGAGGAGCGGTAGCGACGAAGCAATCTCATGCCCCGCCGAGATTACCACGCTTCGCTCGCAATGACAATTAAGAAAAGCGCTCGCAATGACACCCCCCTTTTTGTCATTGCGAGGTACAACGTGCCGAAGCAATCCCCAAGTTAGCAGCTATCAGCCTTCAGCTCATGAAATAGTATTTCACGGGGTCAGCCATTAGCTGACTGCTAATTGCTCGTTACTGACTGCTAACTGCTAACCGCTGACTGCTGATTGCTTTTTGCGTTTTTGCCTTTTGAGTTTTCAGCCTGTTCACAAAGTTAGCGTGATGATATAGTAATGAAATAAACGTTTATCCTGGAGGTAGAAATGGTTAAGCTCTGGAAATTCGTGCCAATTTTAATTGTCCTTGCGGTCTGTCTGGGGTTGCTGCTGGTGCCAGCAGTGCCGACGACCCTGGCAGTAGGACCGCCATGGGATGCTGGGCTTGTGGTTACGCCCAGCAAGGCCAAAGTTGGCTTTAATGAAAGCTTCACTGTGGATGTCAGCATTGACAACTCAGACGACAATGATGACGTAAATACAGTGGGAGTTATGATTAACTTTACTCCTGGTCTCATCAACGTAACAGGTATTACCGTTGACCCTCTGTGGACCCTTGTAGTGTCTCAGGCCTATAACAACACCGCAGGGACCATCACCGTTGCCGCGGGCATTCTGGGCAGTTCCTGCACCACCAGTTCTGTTCCTGTGTGCACTATCAACATGACGAGCAACAACATAAGTGGGATTGCTCACCTGAACATTGTCACCCAACCGGGAGTAAGGGAAAGCGCGGTCCTGACGGTATTACACGGTGATATCCTCAATTGGAACATGGTGGTTAACGGCACGGTGGGAGTTGGGGTGTCCCCAACTATTGCCGTCAGTCCGGACAGCCTCACCTTCAATGCTATTGAGGGAGGAGAGGATCCTCCAGACCAGATGCTTGAGGTGTGCAACTCGGGAAATGGCACAGTGGACTGGTCGCTAAGTGATGGTGGTACCGCCTGGCTTGGTGAGACTCCCACGAGTGGCAGCCTTGCTGAAGACCAGTGTGAGGATGTAACGGTGTCGGTTGATGTCACCGGTATGGAGGCCGGGGATTACAGTGCCACAATTACCATTACCGGGTCTGCCCAGGTGCAGGTACCGGTTTACTTGCATATAGAGTCGGCAGCGCCAGTGCTGCCAGCAGGTCTCTCTGCCTCCTCGCTCAGCATCACGCCACAGCAGGTTGAGCCTGGCCAGGAGGTGACGATCTCGATCAATGTCGCCAATACCGGTGGGGAAACTGGCAGCTACGATGCTATTCTATATATCAACGGTGCGGTTGAGGATAGCCAGTCGGTGTCCGTTGCCGCCGGGACAAGCAAAAATGTGATATTCACGGTAAGCAAGTCGAAGGCAGGCGTTTATGACGTTTCCCTGGCGGGGCAGAGCGGACAGTTCGAGGTGGTGGGTACCGGCGGGTTTGGTGGTGGACTGGGCACCGGCGGCATAGTAGCCATTGTAGTGATTGTTATAGTGCTTATCGTAGCGTTATTCCTCATACTCAGGAGAACGAGAAAAGAAGTGTAAATTCAGTTGGTCTGTGGCAAAGAGGGCGACTATAAAGCCGCCCTCTCCTTTTTGAGATTGCCACGTCGCTAACGCTCCTCGCAATGACAGGGGATATGAAAGAGCGGTCAGCAGTCAGTAGTCAACATCAAGCTGAATGCTGACCCCGTGAAATACTATTTCATGGGGTAAAGGCTGATGGCTACTAAGTTGAGCTTTGAATTTAGATATTGTGTATAATGTTGCAAACAATGCTAAATGGATAAGGAGGAAAAGTGAAGCGTATCATTATTACTGCTGAATTGATAGAAGAGGAGGAAGGTGGCTATACAGTCTACTGCCCAGAACTGGATATTTATACTCAAGGAGATGATGTAGAAGATGCCATCAGTAATCTTAAAGAAGCTGCCGAACTCCATGTAGAAGAGATGGGAATTGAGAACCTCAAGTTCAAAGAAATAAAGCGTAGAGAGATAGAATTGGTAGTGTAGGATGCCCAAATTGCCCAGGATAATGGGGAGAGAGCTGGTGAAGGCATTGCAAGAGGAGAGTTTCGAGATCACGCGGCGAAAGGGAAGCCATGTGCAATTGACGAAGTATGTCGGCGGCAAAAAATTGACCTTCCCGGTTCCTGTACATACCGGCAAGATCATTAAGCGAGGCACATTGAAGGGGATATTGAGAAAAGCAAATATCTCTGTGGAGAGATTGCTAGAGTTACCCAGATGATTGAGGTCTTTGCCCATAGGCTTGAAATGACGCCCTGCAGAGAAATCCTAAGCTCAAAGCACTAAACCCTAAACAAATCCCAGTATCTAAATTCAAAGTTCAAAACCGTTTTGTTCATTTGCTATTGTTTAGTATTTCGGATTTAGGATTTAGAATTTGGTTTTTCTGGGATTGCCGCGATACGCTCGCAATGACAGAGAGGTGATGAGATTGCTTCGGCACTGATGTGCCTCGCAATGACAAAAAGGAGGGTGCCTCGCAATGACAAAAAGGGGGGTGCCTCACAACGACAAAAAGGGGGGTGCCTCACAACGACAAAAAGGGGGGTGCCTCACAACGACAAAAAGGGGGGTGCCTCACAACGACAGGAGGTCATTGACGTGCCTTTTTTATCTGTCATTGCGATCCCCTTTTATTGTCATTGCGAGCCGAAGGCGCGGCAATCTCGGTGGGGCATGAGATTGCTTCGGCACTGATGTGCCTCGCAATGACAAAAAGGGGGGTGCCTCACAACGACAAAAAGAGGGTGTGTCATTGCAGTGAGCTGAAACCCCGAGTGTAGCGAAGGGGCCAGGCGTGGCAATCTCACAACTCCTCATATAGGTCGCACCATTCTTTGTTCATACTGTTAACTAATTGAATCTTCTTTTCCCTCGAGCCAGCCTTGAGCTGCTTTTCCCTCAAAATGGCGTTCTCTATGTCCTCAAACACCTCGTAATAGATGAGCTTGGTAATGTTGTATTTCTTGGTGAACCCGTTAGCCATCTTCTCCTTGTGCTCATAGACCCTTCTTTTCAAGTCATTGGTGACGCCGATATAGAGCACGGTGTTTGTCCTATTGGTCATGATATAAACATAGTATTGTTTGTTCATGGCTATATTATACGAGATTGCTTCGTCGTCCGTCGTCTGACGGACTTCCTCGCAATGACAAAGGGCGATGGGATTGCTTCGGCACATTGTGCCTCGCAATGACAAAAAGGGGGGTGCCTCGCAATGACAAGAGAGAGGGGGTCATTGCGAGCCGAAGGCGTGAGCCCTTCGCCTCTTGTCATTCTGACCCTGAACCCTTCGATTGCTGTCATTCTGAGGGAGCAGAGCGACTGAAGAATCTCGCTCAGGGTAAACTCCGCGAAGGGGGAAGGCGTGGCAATCCCAAGGCAAAAAAAATATTCACCAAAATCAAAAAAAAATTCAAATTTTTGTAGCTAAATGTAACTAACGGTAACTAAATGAAAGTTGACAGGACTGCGGCATGGTGGTAGCATATAACTAAAGTACCAGTACTAATAGGGTAGTACTAACACGTATAGGTACTAAAAAATAATAAATACTGGAGGTGACCTGTGGTCAAACTAGGTAAAGCCTTTTCTATTCTTGTTGTTTTTGCACTTCTAATTCTTCTTGCTCCTGCGGTGGTATTGCTGCCCGGGGAAAATGTTGCCCAGGGTAACGCAAACACAACGCAGGAGGTCGGAGCAAGTTTCGCCTTCACTGAAGACGTTCCAGCAGGTGACTGGCATGGCTTTACGGCTGGTTCTAATGGTATCAATGCAACGTACGGTCTTTACCTGGCGCAATACACCAGAAATGGTGTGACGAGAGCTGTAGGTAACCCGCTCCCCGGCTGCGAGTTCCGCAACTATACCACAGCCAACGGAACTGCGACGGGAGACCTGACCGGAACCATGTGGGTATCGTTTATCACCACTAAATTCGCTCAGCAATATCCCGGCACCCTGTATTATGGTGGTGCCAGCGATTTTGGCTGGATGATGGGGAGAGGGCATTACTATGGAGGTGGAGACAATGACTTCACCTTTGTGTTCGCCCTCGATTTCGACAGTGACGCCGAACTGAATAATGCTGGCGGAAAAGGGTTCATGCTGGGCATAGACGGGACTGGTGACTTTGCGGGTCATAAGATAATTGGTGACTTTGAGTTTTCCAAGACTGGTGCCGCTTATACTTGGAATTTGGACCTGAGAAACTATCCTCCCAGCGAGGTCCATGACCTCGGCTGGCTGAACGTCACAGGCGGTGTTGTCCAAGAACCGACAGACGCGATTCACACCCCGCTGGCCATACTGGACTTCAAATCAGATGGTCCTCAGGTCACTCCCACTAACTTAACGACCGACTTTGAGGAAGTTAACTGGGGGAAGGACCCATCAAAGGTTGTAACCTCCGGTCACCTGGGGACAGGTGCCGATATGATCGTGAGCAGGAACACTATCCTGTATCTGGAACTGATGGGCCTGATAAGCAAGGTTCGCATTATGGGGACGACTGGGAATAATATATACATAAACGATAATTATGCGGTCACGGGGGACGATGGCAGCCCATACGGAGAACTATGGGAGCTGTTGCTTCTTTTGATCCCCAACCAGATATTGCCGGTGGGGCAAAACTTTACCCAGGATGGATATACCTTGACTGCCTTTGGGCTGAATGCGTCCACAGAGTGCTATGCCGGGACAGAGAGCTACGCCCTTGCCGAAATAAACATTTCGTCATCCCTGACTGATGCGCTGCAGTGGTCAGTTGACTATGTCTATGGCCTGTATCCCACGCCCAAGCCGACTTCGGTCATCCCCGCCCTCGGCGCTCCGGGGGCGACCATGGATGTGACCATCAAGGGGAAATACTTCCTCAGGGCAGATGGCGCAAAGTCCGGTGGGAATCCCAGTACCGGTGACGTGGACTTTGGCAGTGGCATAATGGTCAACAGCTACACCATAAAGAACGGCAGCCCGTTAGGCAATGAGATAACGGCGAACATCACCATTGCCGGTGGCGCCACTCTTGGGGCAAGGAACGTTACTGTGAAGTCGTGCTTTAACTATTCAGCTGGTAGCGGCACTGCCCCTTACAAGTATGGGATCTTAGCGGGTGGCTTCGTGGTCACCGGGGCAACTGGTAGCGTGCAAGGGAATGTCACCTTCGCCGGAAGGGGCGCGGCTCCTAACCCCAAGTGGATAGAGCCGTTTGTGGTGAAGGGCTACACCCCCAATACCGCCAGCGTGCAGTGGGCAACGAGTTGCACTACTGACAGTAGCGGGTTCTTCACCGTCGGCGGTATTACTCCGGGCACCTATGATATTGCGATTAAGAACCACACTTGCTTGAGTGAGATGGTGGAGGATGTGGTGGTGACTGCTGGTAATACCACTGTGGTTCACTTTGGTAGCAGTGACCTACGTGAAGGCGACATAGATAACAATGATTGGGTTTACCTTGGTGACCTGTCAGCGTTCTGCGCAGCCTGGAACTCAAAACCGGGTTATGTGAATTGGAATGCCTGGGCAGACTTAGATGCAGATAAATGGGTATACCTTGGAGACCTCTCCTTGTTCTGCTCTAACTGGAACCTGAAGGGGGATGCCTACCCGAATTTCTAACAAGATGTTAAATTTGAGATCAAAGGAGGTGTTTATGTAGATGAGTGATAGAAGAGGAGGATGTGATGGAGAGGAGGATGTGATGGGTAGAAAAAGGATGATAAAGGAGGTGTTTAGAGGTGAAAACTAGATTTCTCAGTATAATTGTAATGACAGCGGTGTGCTTAGGGTTGCTGCTGGTGCCAGCAGTGTCGACGACCCTGGCAGGACCGCCATGGGATGCTGGGCTTGTGGTTACGCCCAGCAAGGCCAAGGTTGGCTTTAATGAAGCCTTCACCGTGGATATCAGCATTGACAACTCAGATGACAATGATGACGTAAATACGGTGGGAGCCATCATTAACTTCACTCCTGGTCTCATCAACGTAACAGCTATTACCGTTGACCCTACGTGGACTCTTGTAACCGGTAAGACGTATGACAATACCAAAGGGTGGATCGACATTGCCGCGGGTATTATGGGCAGTTCCACCAGTGCTAGTACCATTCCCGTTGCCACTATCGACATGGTGAGCAACAACGCTGCCTTAAGTGGGATTGCTAGCATAGACATTGTCGTCATGCCGGGAGTAAGGGAAAGCGCGGTCATGACGGTATTGCACGGTGATATTCTCAATTGGAGCATGGTGGTTAACGGCACGGTGAAAGTCGGTAAGGCTGAGCTGACCGTAGATGTAAACCCTGCTCTCAAGGGTGACGTGGATATAGCTGGAGTGGGGATTCCCGCTGCCTATCCCAACACCACCAAGTGGGACTGGGATACGGTGGTTACCCTGACAGCAACGGACCCGGCAGCAGGCTGGGTGTTCGACCAGTGGAGTGGAGACCTTAGTGGCAGCAGTTCTACTGACACGGTAACCATGAGCGTGGATAGGAGCGTAACTGCCAACTTCGTTGAGCTTCCACCGTCAATCGGGGTCTCCCCCGACAGCCTTAGCTTCGTAACCTATGAGGGAGTAAATCCCGTTCCCCAGACGTTTGATATAACGAACGAAGGTGGAGGGACTCTGCATTGGGCAGTAGCCCCAAGGCCTGTCTGGTCGCCAACTGACAAGTGGACCTACTATAATGGCTATCTGATGAACCCGGCCCCGCCCCCCTATATACCATGGCCAGGCTACAACATGGCTCTTCCTGGGTCCTTTAACAACACCTTGTGGTTGAATGTGACGGGTACCAGTGGCTGCGATTACCTGGCGTCTGCCAACTTCCTTGCCGCTCCGCCCCACATGCTTCCGGGTGCGCAGCGTACCATGAAGGTTGGCATACCTATTGTCGTCTGGAACGCGACTGCATGGATTGACCAACAAACACTGGATTACAACCAGCAGATCGCCAACTTGTCGGTATTCCTGGGAGGGCCGCCGTTGTACACGCAGGCCCTTGTGCAATGGCAGTACCTTACTTGTGAGCATGGTTGGCCCTATGAGCTGAGTAAGGCCTGGATGTACAACTTGAACATCCATGACCCACTGGGGTGGGCCAATCACACAGGCTTGACTGCTATGGTGACCGGTGAGAACGTACCTATAGGTGGATTCAATTGCTACGAGATAACCCATTTCGACCCTAATATGACCCCGTTCATGCAGCAATACTGGAGCGACTCGGTAAAGAACTTTGTGTACCAGTGGGATGGCGGCACGTATGATCCTCCTGCGGCTGGTGGTGCGGTGGATGTCAGGTCGCTAGTGGGCATGAATTTTGCTCCTGTAGCTCCTGCGGGGCCACCTGCATGGCTTAGTGCAGCTCCCTTAGAGGGTTGTCTTGTTGGTAACAAAGCCGTAAGTGGGTCGGATACAGTAACCGTAGCGGTTAATGTGTCAGGACTTGGAGTAGGTACTTATCCTGGCATCATCAACGTAACCGACCCCTGTGCAAGCGTGGAGCCGGTATCAGTTAGCCTTACGGTTAAGCCGGCGACTTACATTCCCAGTGTGAGGAACTTACCCGGCAATGCGATGATGCCGAACCAGACGTATGTTGGAGACACGTTTGATGTCTGGGTGAACTTCACTGCATCGGCGGATGGGCTCAACTCTATCGGTCTGACTGACGTTGCTCCCGATGGATGGATTGTGCAGGTTGATAAGACCTGGTGTACCCCGAATGCCTACGCAGTTCAAACCTGGGGCAATGAGGTAGAGATTATGTGGTCTGGGCCTTACAGTGTGGGCGATAACTTTAGCGCAAGATACACGGTTACTGTCCCAGTGACTGCAACGCCAGGAATCAATACCTGGGAGAAGTGTCCTGACATGACTGAAGCCTCACTTGAGTACTACTTTGGCGAGGATGGACCATTCCAGGCATGCATATCTGGCGAGTACCAACTGATAGTAACAGTCCCCGGCGACATAGTGGGAGAGACGCGTGATGTCAACGCTGCCCCGCTATCTGACGTAAACGTGATGCTGCTTAAGCAAAATGAGGGGTATCTAAGAGCTGATTCAAGTACCCCGAACTACAGCAACACCGCTTACAGAACGGGGATGTACTTTGAGCACTCTACCAAAGCCCTGTACTACGACATAAACATGACCAACTTGGTCCCGTTAGCTGCCAAGTGGATAGACCTGTCAGATACAGCGCTATTAGCCGCTGGCTACGTGTTTGACTTCGAGGGTAACTACGGCCTTGTCCCCAAGGCGTGCTCGATGGCCTATGCTTTGAAGAGTGTCAATCTGTGGTTATTCCCACCGGCTGCGAATCCCGAGTGGGGAATCGACGAGTGGAAGGCCATGGATTCCATTCACTCCTGGCAATTCCCTAGCTAAAGCTAGGTAGTCAGGTGGATGCAACTAACCCCCTTCCACTCGGAAGGGGGTTAGTGTTATAATTAAAGAAATGAGATTATTTGGATTATTTTTAACCGCAGTGCTGGTGGCAATTATGCTCCTGCCCCTGGATACAGCTCTGGGGCAGGGAGGGAATGCCACGAGAGTTCTGCCTGCTACGGTGGAGAGAGGGGAGACGTTCGAAGTCACCATCACCTTCACTGCTCCTGCCGATCAGTTCAACTCCATCTCTTTGCGTGACACTGCCCCCGATGGCTGGAATGCGACCGTTGATGTAACGTGGTGCACACCGTATGCCGATAATTGTCTGGCTGTCGGCGCTCGAGCGTCGCTCACCTGGATTGGGCCATATAGTGCAGGCACCAACTTTACTGTGATGCATAAGGTTACCGTTCCCTGTGATGCCTCTCTGGGAAATAATAGCTTCAATGTTAGTGAGTATCAGAATTTTCTCTGTTATCATATCGGGGTAGGTGAAACAATTCGCGAGAACATAACGGGGGATTGTGAAGTAGAGGTGATTGCGCCGGCGCTTCTGTTGAGCGCGGCGAGCATTAACTTCTACGCTGCTATTAATGGGACAAACCCGCAAAACCGGACTCTGCAGCTATGGAGCTCGAGCCCGTGCAGGCTCAACTGGTCGCTGAGCGATGATGCCGATTATTTGGGCCATGACTGGCTCAGCGAAAGCCCAACAAGTGGCAACTGCACCGATGAGCCTGGTTCCTCTGTGAATCTGTCGGTGAATATGTCGGGCCTGCCTCCTGGAACCTATGACGCTAACATAACCATTGTGGCACCCGAAGCGAGGAACTCGCTACAAATAATTCCCGTCGAGTTCCATATCAGAGAAACCGGCACCCTGGAAGGGCATGTCAGTTTCCCGGGAAGGGATGCCGCTCCTTGTAGTACGTGGATAGAGCCGTTCGTGGTGAAGTTGTTCCAGCCCGGGGACCTCAGCCAGACGATATGGACGGGGAATGCCACCACCAACGATACCGGGGTTTTCACCATTACCGACGTTGTTGTCGGCACATATGATGTTGGAATTAAGAATGCTACCTGTTTGAGCGAGGTGGTAGCGGGAGTAACGCTAACCGCTGGTAATACTACTGTGGCTGATTTTGGTTACACACGTGAGGGCGATGTAGATAACGACGATTGGATTTACCTGGGCGACCTGTCGGCGTTGTGCACAGCCTGGGACACGCAACCTGGTAATGGGAATTGGAATGTCTGGGCAGACTTAGACCGGGATGGCTGGGTATACCTTGGAGACCTCTCGTTGTTCTGCGCTAACTGGGACCAGAAGGGGGACGCCTATGGACATTTCTAAGCGACCTCTCCTGCTATTTGCTGGTATAGCCGTGCTGCTGGCTGTTGCCCTCATGCCTCTGGGTATAGCCCTGGCGCAGCAGGTCAATCCCGGCAGGACTTTGCCGGACGCGGTGCATAAGGGGGAGACATTTGAGGTCACCGTAAGCTTCACCGCCCCGGTGGATATGTTCAATGCTATCGGTCTCACCGACCTTGCTCCCGATGGTTGGGATGTCACCGTTGGTGAAACATGGTGCAGCCCGAATGCCGATGCAGTTTTAGCTACCGGCAATAGGGCGGAGATTGCCTGGTATGGCGAGCCTAATGTTGGCTTTGATAAAGATATTTCATTTAGTGCGTTATATAAAGTAACCGTCCCTGATGATGCCTCACTGGGAATTTATGCCTTCGATGGCTCTCTGGAATATTATCTTGGTTCTGAAGGGCCTTCCTCGGAAAATCTCACTGGAGATTTACAGGTAGAGGTCGTTGGAGGAAGTGGTATAGGTCTGTGGTGGATAGTTGGCATCGTCGTTGCTATAGCTGTTATCGTGGCTGCGGTTCTCCTGGTTAGACGCCGGGGGACATGATGTTAGTTCGGTATGATGATAAAGAGGGAGCGAATTGCCCCCCCTTTTTAGTTGGGGTTGCCCCTTTTTTATTGTCATTGCGAGCGAAGCGTGGCAATCTGGTGAGATTGGTTCGGTGCGATGAGAAGAGGGAGCTAATTGCCCCCCCTTTTTAGTTATGGTTGCGGTGGGCAATCTCAGAAAAGCAAAACTCAAAAAGCAAAATGCAAAAATGAAAAAGCAGTCAGCGGTCAGCTGATAGCTGATAGCTGATAGCTACTAAGTTGAGTTTTGAATTTAGATATTAGGATTTGTTTAGGATTTAGTGCTTAGAGCTTAGGATTTAACCTGGGGATTGCTTCGGCACCGGGGTGCCTCGCAATGACAGGAGAGAGTGTGTCATTGCCACTTTTTCATTGTCATTGCGAGCGAAGCGCGGCAATCCCAGAAAGTAAAACTTAAAAATCAAAAAGAAAAATGAAAGAGCGGTCAGCTAATGACTGAAGGCTGCTAAATTGGAGATTGCTTCGTCGCTGATGCTCCTCGCAATGACAGGAGAGGGTGTGTCATTGCCACTTTTTTACTGTCATTGCGAGCCCGTCAGCTGACGGGCTCGCAATCCCGGGGAGGGTGCCTCGATGAGAGAAGGAGGTGGACATTGTAATGATAAAGGAAGCGAAATTTCATTAATAAATATGAGGGCCTAGTACCTCTTCCCTCGGACTAAAAGATGTGACCAAAGTCATTTTTACAAAATTGGCTGGGTGATTTAAGGAGGTTGAAATGAGAAAACTGGGATTTATGAGAAAGATAGGATTTATTATCGGTATTATCGTGCTCCTCATCGGTGTGATGCCGATGAGCGACAGTTTACCGGCTCAGGCGGCGGAACCACCTCCGCCTGTACCTGTACCAACTGAGGCACCAGGCATGCCGCCGCCGCAGTACCAACCGCCCCCGGTGATAGACGGGCACGGAACGGGTGCTCTGGCACCAACGACAGGCGTTGTCCATATCAGCGAGCAGGCATTGTCTGGTGGCTCTCTGGCTGGAGGGCCGCCGGTGGGACAGCCACCAGCTGCATTTGACTGGCGTAACCCACCAAACAGGGTCACCTCGGTGAAGGACCAGGGAGTCTGCGGCGCCTGCTACGCCTTCGCCGCAATTGGCAATGTCGAATCCAGAGTATTAATCGATACGAACACCACTCCCCCCGGCCCCGACTATTCCGAGAATAATGCCAAGGAGTGCAACTGGCGTGAGATAAATAACTGGACAGATGGCGGAGGCAACCCGTGGGGCAGCTGCGACGGTGGAGACTACAAGATACTCGCCAGCCTGTTCTCCCAGAAAGGCATAGTTGATGAGACAAACGACCCGTATGTACCCGCGAATGTCACCTGCAACTCCTCCTGTCCGTATAACAAGACGCTGCTGGACTGGAGAATCATATCGACCTGGTCGGCACCCGCTGTCCTCACGATGAAGAACTATATTTGGACAGAGGGTCCGATTTATACCCACCTGTATGTTGGCGATTACCATGACCCGACATGGAAGGCTCAATTCGCCGCCTATGACGGCAGCTATACCCTGTACTACCCGGGAATGTATGACCCCAACCACGCTGTGCTCATTGTCGGCTGGGACGACACACTGGTGCATGGTGGAGGCATGGGTGGCTGGATTGTGAAGAACTCCTGGGGTAACTGGGGTGCTGCCGGCTACTTTACCATCGCCTACGGCTCGGCCCGCATCGGCGAGTGGTCCTCATATATGTACGACTGGCAGGACTACGATATCAACGGCAGCATCATGTATTACGACGATGATTGCCAGAATGACTACGTTGGATATTCGAATACCACCGGCTGGGGGCTGTGCAATTTCACCCCCTCCAGTAATACCTATGCTACCCGCGTGGAGTTCTGGACCGTAGATGCCACCAACGACATCGATGTATACATCTATGATGACTTTAATACTACAACGCTATCGCTGAGCAACCTGCTGGTCAGCGAATTGAACTATAACTTTAGCGAGCCTGGATACCATGGAGTGAACTTAACCTCGCCGCTGGCGCTGACCGCCGGTGACCCAGTTATGGTGGTGGTGAAGTTCACCGATGCCTCCTGGGGATGGCCTGTGCCGACAGACCAGTACGGACCGAGTGAAACCAACCTCACATACACCAGCCCCACTGGCACAAATTGGAGCTGGTACGAAGTGGGAACTCCCCTGGGTGAGGATGTCGCCATTCGTCTGCGCACCTCGGGTGATGTACCCACTTATACCCTGACCATGGCGGTGAACGGCACCGGAACGACAACCCCACCAGTAGGCTCTCAGAATTACACCGCGGGGAAGGTGGTCCCCATAACCGCCACAGCAGGTGGCGGATGGCAGTTCGTGAACTGGACCACGGCTAACATGAGCGAGATAGCCAATGCCACTGCGACATCGACCACAGTAACCGTGGATGAGAATAAGACAGTAACGGCGAACTTCGCCCAGCTTCCCGGTGCCCCTGACCTCACAGTGGACTGGAAGTATGAGACGGTTGTTGGCTGCAGCTACAACGTAACCTACACCGTGACCAACATTGGTAATGCCCCTGCTGGTGCCAGCACGACTGGCATTTACGCTAACGGTGGGCTGGAGACAACCGCACCTTGCCCGTCTTTGGCAGCGGGTGCGAGCAACACCACGACCGTCGGGCCGTTGGACTGCCCGGGCACTACCACTGTGACGATTGTGGTCTGCGCCGACATCTACAATGATGTTGTCGAGAGTAAAGAGGATAACAACTGCCTGGAGAACTACATGGAGCAGCCGCTGGAGTTCGGCGATGCTCAAGACCCAACATATCCCTCTCTCCTTGCCAGCAATGGCTCGCGGCACTGTCCCACTGACACCGAAATACTCGGACTGAACTTCAGTCAGGCTGATTCGAAGGACTTTGAGCTCGATGCCCGGGTCATTGATATGGATATTCCCTACAGCGATGGGTTGGTAACCACTATCCTGGCTCCCGGTAATGCAACCGCAACGGTCCAGTTTGAGGTGACCAATTTCATTGCCACTAACGACCTCTTTGTTAACATACTGATTGACCTGAATATAGATGGCGACTGGACTGACCCTGGAGAGCACGTGGTTCAAAATCAGTGGATAAACCTGCCTGGGCCTGCCGAGGCTACCTTTGTTTCCACGCCATTCTCAACTGTGGGGGCAACTCTGGGTCAAACATGGCTGAGACTTACGCTGACCAGGACCCCGGTCACCGTTCCGTGGGATGGCACGGGGCAGTTTGCCTGCGGTGAGACCGAGGACTGGCAGATATACATAGAAGAAGAGGTGCCGGAAGAATGGTACTGGAAGCCGGGTAACTGGACTGACTACGCCCTGAGCGGCATGCCCGACTTCGACCAGAAGCAGGATGGCTGGTTCGGGCCCTCGGGGATGTGGTCATATTGCGGACCGGTGGCGGAGGCCAACTCCCTGTGGTATTTCGATTCCAGGGAGGAGCCCAGCCCCGTCCCGCCACCCACCATCAATGATAACTACGGTCTGGTGACAAACTACAGTGCTCCGTGGGATGACCATGACCCCCAGAATGTATGGCCGCTGGTTTGGGACCTGGCATGGCTTATGGACACCGATGGCCAGAGAACTGGCTCGCCTCATAACGGCACCAACGTCACCGACATGCAATGGGGGATAAACCAGTACCTCAACAATACCGGCTACGCTGCCGATTACAATGAGACGACAGTGAAATGGCCGCAGTTCGACTGGATAGAGGATGAGGTGGAGAGGTGTGAGGATGTGGTGCTGCTTCTTGGCTTCTGGCAGTATGAGGAGATGGGACCTGGCGAGTGGTACTGGTGGCGCGTCGGCGGGCACTATGTCACCTGCGCCGGTGTGAACTCTGGCGGTTTGCAGCTCGGCATCAGCGACCCCTATTGGGATAACGCCGAGGCGGGAGGACCTGGTTGGGTACTGCCGCCGTCACCGCCGCATCCTGCTTATCCCCATGGTCCCGGAGTGCATAACGATACTTGGTATGTCTCCCACGATATCTACAATGTTACTCAGTTCATCCCGGGTCCTGGCGGCCCCCCCTGTTGGGCTCTGCAAAACTATGCCGGTGGGGCCCCCATTGTCAACTTTCTGGGTCAGAACTCGGGTCCCGGCCTGATACCTCAGGGGCCGTACGATCCTATCTTTCCGTTGGTGACCGTTATCGACTACGCTGTTGCCGTATCACCGATCGAAGTAACTGCTACGCTGCAAGGGAATGTCACCTTCTCTGGAAGGGGCGCCGCTCCTTGTAGTACGTGGATAGAGCCGTTTGTGGTGAAAGGCTTCACCCCTAATACCACCAACGTGTCGTGGACAGGGAATGCCACCACCAACGCTACCGGCTTCTTCACCCTGACCAATCTTACTCCCGGCACCTATGATATTGGGATTAAGAACTGCACTTCTGTGAGTGAGGTGGTGACTAACGTGACGTTGACTGCTGGTAGTACCACTGTGGTTGATTTTGGTGCGATACGTGAGGGCGACATAGATAACAATGATTGGGTATACCTTGGTGACCTGTCGGCATTTTGCACAGCCTGGAACTCAAAACCGGGTAATGGGAATTGGAATGTCTGGGCAGACTTTGACCGGAATGGCTGGGTATACCTTGGTGACCTCTCGTTGTTCTGCGCTAACTGGAATCAGAAGGGGGATGCCTATAACTATTTTTAAAGGGTGTTTTCGCGACCCCTCCTGGCAGTATCCTAACTAAGGTTGGGCAGTCAGGTGGATGTGACTGGCCCCTTCCGTTGGGAGGGGCCAGTTGTTATAATCGAGAAAATGAGGTTGCCCATAGTGTTCGTTACTATAGTGGCATTGCTTGCTGTTGCCCTCATGCCTGTGGATATGGCTTTGGCACAACAAGCCAATCCAGGCAGGACTTTGCCCGACACCGTGGAAAGAGGGGAGACGTTCACTGTTGTTGTATCTTTTACCGCCCCGGTAGATAACTTCAACTCTATCGGTATCACCGACCTTGCCCCCGCTGGTTGGAATGTGACTGTTGATACAACGTGGTGTACCCCGAATGCCTATGCAGTTGAAGCCAGGGGCAATAAGCCAGAGATTCTGTGGTCTGGGCCTTTCTCCAACGGCACTAGCTTTACCGCATTGTACAAAGTTACTGTCCCCGTGACTGCGACACCGGGAGTCAATACCTTCCCGTACAACGACTGTTCCGAGGGCTGGCTCGAGTATTACCTTGGAGAGGAAGGACCTTTCCTGGAAAACATAACGGGTGATTCTCAAGTGGAGCTTCCTGCAGCTAATCCAGACAGGGTTCTGCCCGATAGCGTCCAGGGGGGAAAGACATTCGATGTCACTGTGACCTTTACCGCTCCTGTAGATAACTTCAATGCTGTCGGTCTTACCGACATTGCCCCCGCTGGTTGGGATGTGACCGTTGATAAAACGTGGTGCACCCCGAATGCCGACGCTGTTGAAGCTACTGACAATAAAGCGGAGATTGCCTGGCATGGAGAGCCAGAAGTGGGTTTTGACAAGGATACTTCATTTAGTGCGTTATACAGGGTAACTGTCCCTGATGATGCCTCGGCAGGAATTCATACCTTTGACGGTTTCCTCGAATACTATCTTGCCTCTGAAGGACCTTATCGTGAGGACATAACAGGTGATTCTGAGGTAGAGGTTACTGTATCCGCCACGCCGCTTATCTCCTGTAGCCCGAAAAGCCTCAGCTTCAGTGCTACTCAGGGAGGTTCAAACCCGGCAGACCAGACGCTGGAGATCTGGAACGCAGGAGGGGGGACGCTGAGCTGGTCTGTAACTGATGGTGCTGCCTGGCTTAGCGAGAATCCGACAGGCGGCAGCTCCACAGGTGAGCATGATACAGTGGCTGTATCGGTTGATATAACAGGTATGTCTACCGGGGACTATTCCGCCAAGATTACCATAACTGCTGGTGGAGCAAGCAACAGCCCGCAGAAAGTCCCCGTTAGCCTGCATATTGGCTCACCAGCGCCGAAGATATCCTTCAGCCCGGAAAGTCTTAGCTTCACTGCTGTTGAAGGAGGTTCAAACCCGGCAAACGAGACGCTGGAGATCTGGAACTCAGGCGTTGAGACACTTCACTGGACACTAAGTGATGATGCTGCTGGGTGGCTCAGTGAGAGTCCGACAAGCGGGAGCTCCATGAGCGAGCGTGATACAGTAGTTCTATCGGTGGACACAACAGGAATGTCTACCGGGAATTATTCCGCCAACATCACCATAACGGCCGATGGGGCAAGCAACAGCCCACAGGTAGTTGTCGTTGGTTTATACATTGCTTCAGCCTCACCGCCATCACCACCACCGCCCTCGTCAGTACAACCGTGGCTCAACCGATACTGGTGGACGATAGTGGCCGGGATAGGTGCTGTTGTGCTTCTGGTTTACTTGCTGCGGCGAAGAAGAGGTGCATAGATGCTTGGCAGCTTTCAGCTATCAGCTATCAGCTATCAGCTTTCAGCTATCAGCCTTCAGTCATTAGCTAACCGCTGACTGCTGAGTGCTTTTTTATTTTCGCCCTGTCATTTTGCCCTTTGATTTTTGAGTTTTGCTTTCCCGAGATTGCCGCGCCTTCGGCTCGCAATGACAGGTAAAAAACGCTCGCAATGACACCCCTTCCGTCATTGCGAGGCACTTCGTGCCGAAGCAATCCCGAAGTTCAGTAGCTATCAGCTTTCAGCTATCAGCCTTCAGCTTAGTGACCAAAACCGAAAGAGTGAAGAAAATATAACTAAATATAACTAAAGGTAACTAAGCTCAACTTGATGTTTTCGACACGGCGATGTAGAATATACAAAGGTACCAGGGCTAAAGTCCTGGATATTGTCACAAGCCGTAATAAGGAAGGCGATGGACTCGGTTAATGCCTGGTTACATTCATCGTAAAGTGGATGTAGCTAATTGCCTTTACTAGACGAGGGTTAATTGGCATAATGGGGAAGATGAGATTGCCCATAGTGTTCGTTGCTGTGGCGACAGTGCTGGCTATCGTCCTGCCTGTGGGCGTGGCTCTGGGGCAACAAGCCAATCCCAGCAGGGTTCTGCCCGATAGCGTCCAGATAGGGGAGACGTTCGATGTTACCGTGACCTTCGCTGCCTTTTCGGGTCAGTTCAATTGTATCTCGCTTGTTGACCATGCTCCTGATGGTTGGACCGTGATTGTTGATGAGGCATGGTGCACTCCCAAAGCTGACGCAGTTCAAGCTATAGGTAACGAGTCGGTGATCGCCTGGACTGGAGCGTTCAGCAATGGCACTGCATTCACCGCGGTATATAAGGTGACTGTTCCCAATGACGCCGCGCTGGGAAATTATACCTTTGCTGGCGACCTCAAATATTATCTTAACGGTGAAGGACCTTACGGCGAAAGCATAACCGGTAATTCTGAAGTAGAAGTCATTTTGCCAGATATCTCCTTTAGCCCGACAAACTTCAGCTTCAATGCTACCGAAGGAGAAGCAAATCCACCGAGCCAGATGCTGGACATATGGAATGTAAAGGGAGACACCGTCAACTGGTCTATCTATGATGATGCTGACTGGCTTAGTGAGAATCTCACCGGCGGCAGCCTTGCCGCAGATGAGCATGATTATGTAGAGGTATCTGTTGAAATAGCGGGATTGGCACCAGGAATGTACAATGCCAGCATCTCCATCGAGACAATCAACGCTACGTGGAGGATTCCGGTAACCCTTGAGATTGATGAGGCAATCTTTATCAATGTCACCAGGTGCATTGATGAAACGTTGAAACTGCCGAACGAACTGTATCACGGGGACACATTTGATGTCATGGTTAATTGGATTTCGCCGTTAGATAACTTCTCTGCTATTGGTCTCACTGACATTGCCCCCGCTGGCTTTGAGGTTGAGGTTAATGCAACGTGGTGTTCGCCGAACGCCGATGAAATCAAGAGTACCGGGAATAAAGCGGAGATTTCCTGGTTTGGGCCGTATGATAAGGGTACTAAGTTCACCGCATGGTATAAGGTGACTGTGCCCACCACTGCCGTGGCAGGGAGCCATTTCTTCCCCTACAACGACTGTCCCAATGGCTCGCTTGAGTACTACGTTGGCGAGGATGGACCGTACCGGTCATGCATAATGGGAGATTATGAGGTAGTGGTGACAGTCCCCGGCGATGTGGTGGGAGAGACGCGTGATGTTAACGCTAACCCGCTAGCTGATGTAAATGTTTCGCTGTATAAAGAAGCTGCTGGAGCACTGGGAAGTGATATAAGCACCCCGAACTTCAGTGTAATGGTCAATGAAACCGGAGAGTACTGGCTGTGCTCTATCAAAGCCAGGTATTATGAGATAGATGTCACCGATATGAGTATGTTACCTCCCTACTACATAAACCTGACAACGCCGGAGCTATTAGCCGCGGGATACGTGTTTGACTTTGAAGGTAATTATGGACTTGTCCCCAAGGCATGCGGCATGACGTATGCTCTTAAGAGCGTCAATCGGTGGGTATCTCCGCCAAGCGAGCATCCAGAGTGGGGTATTGATGAGTGGAAGGCCATGGAGTCCATCCACTCCTGGCAATATCCAACATAAAGTTCAGTAGTGAAGTGAGTGCAGGTAACCCCCTTCCAACGGGAGGGGGTTAGTTGTTATAATCGGCAGGATGAGATTTTGTGTAAGGTTTGTTACTATAGTGGCCTTGATGTTTGCAGTCTTCATGCCCCTGGATGTAGCTCTGGGGCAGGGAGGGAATGCCACGAGAATTCTGCCTGCTACAGTGCAGAGAGGAGAGACGTTCGATGTCACCGTGAACTTCGCCGCTCCTGCCGATCTGTTCAACTCCATCGCTTTGCGTGACACTGCCCCCGATGGCTGGAATGTGACTGTTGATGCAGCATGGTGCACCCCGAATGCCGATAACGTGAAGGCTACGGGCAATCGGGCGTCGCTCACCTGGAATGGGCCCTATAGTGAGGGCACTAACTTTGCTGTGATGTACCAGGTTACCGTTCCCTGTGATGCCTCTCCGAGAAGGCATAGTTT
>Ga0307434_1000552_pt1 | contig 24394 bp, 25 predicted proteins | sample SalMarWE160220MG_FD_202156 | JGI IMG/M metagenome (GOLD analysis project Ga0307434, IMG submission 202156) | Salt marsh sediment microbial communities from the Plum Island Ecosystem LTER, Massachusetts, United States - WE1603-220 | ecosystem: Environmental > Aquatic > Marine > Intertidal zone >... | reverse complement strand
CTACAATTAACAGAGGTCAATACGAGAATAGAAAAACTTGAAGAATATCTGGAAGAGCAAGGATTAACGATTGATGATTGAGAAGCAGATAAAATCCTATTCGAACAAATTATGTATTATAGGATTAAGATTTTACAACGCAAGACATCATCACTCCATGATTTGTTCGATGACAATGACAAGTAACAGTATCATGAGTATTTCAGTTTGATACAACAACTAAACCAAGTCATGACAGATCTTGATATTGCCCTTTGGAACCGGATGAACGAGATTGTTCAAACCGAAAATAGACCGTTCAGCTATGTCGATTTTATTCCTCATTTCAGCATATCTGGGCAAGATTGGAATATTGGATACGGTACGTTTAGAAACAAAGTTTCGTTCTTACTTAAACAGGGAATGATCTACGTTGTATATCATTCTCCGCAGGCATTTTATTCATTAAAAGGTAGACGATTTCAGCAACCAACAATAATTACAACAGTAGACCATACAGGGGTCAATGATCCCTTATTATCGTTATTGCAGCAGCAGATAGAAGGAGAGCTGCATACACAATATAGCAATCGCAGAATTTCGAATCATCCTATATACAGGGTCATACAGAATCTACCATTTGACAGGAATGCTTTGCACGACATACGATTAAGATCTGGGATTAATGGAATATGGAACATCTTTATCATCCATAGCAAGAACTATGAGAGATTCAATCCTATTAGTAAAGACATCCTTTTCAAGACATTTAGAATTGACGGGCTCACTATTAGAGTGACTATACATCGTACTGATACAATAACTATCATAATTGGTTGTTCCTCTTCGCCTATCGCTGTAGACACTGATGGTGTTTTACGATTGACCAACGCTCTTAGAACCGTGAGGCAAAGCCTCCTTAATGCCATTACAGAGTCTGGTCAAGCACTTCAAAATTCGAAATTGGTTATACCTTGTGTGATGGACTGGATTGTTACTATGTGGCATTTTGGAAAAGATGCTCTCATTACATATCAGGGCGAGAAATTCTCTGCTTCTTGGGAAGTTGGCCAGAATGCGCTGTTGGCTGTCTATAGCAAAGAGTGGAAAAGAAAAGGTAAACGTCCTGAATATAGAATACGAATTGAACTCCAAGAATCACCGAAAAAATCACTCCTCGAAGCCTTAGAAGACAAGAGCAAGATGGAAAAAGTGAAGAAGGAGAAATAAGGGTGGACTTACAACTAAATTCATTTCGTAAAATAGAACCCGAATTAATAAGAAGACTGGAGCTAGCAGGTCTCCATTCCATTGAAAATCTTGCCATTGGAAGTCCAGTTGATATCGCTAAATTATTGAATATAGATATCGACGAGGCTGTGTCTATCTGTAACAAGGCTGCCATCGAACTCGAAGAAAGAGGGATAATATCTAGAAGCTCGTTGATGGAAGATAATGATTTATCTGGTCGTAATAGGTTATACATTACGACAGGTTCACAAGAGGTTGATGAGTTGTTTGGTGGAAAAGGAATAGAAACAAAATCAATCACACAATTCTACGGTCAGTCTGCCACAGGAAAAACGCAGCTTTGTCATACTTTGTGCGTGACTGTTCAACAACTTCAAACTGATTATAAGGCAATATATATCGATACTGAAGGCACATTTAGGACGGAAAGGCTAACTGAGATTGCTAAAGCAAGAGGTTTAGATCCTACTATAGCCATAGAAAATGTAAGATGTATTCAACCATTAAATAGTGCCAGGTTTGAATCAATTTTGCAGCAGGATCTTTCATTGCACCTTGCACAAGAAAATGACATCAAGTTAATAGTAATTGACTCAATAATAAACCCGTATAGAACAGAATACGCTGGACGCGGAATGCTTTCGCAGAGACAGTCTAGATTGAGCAAAATAATGCATCTTTTGCAAAACATCGCGCGTGTATTTGACGTAGCTGTTGTCATTACTAACCAGATACACACTTCTGTGGATGGAAATAGTTACTGCCTGGCTAATGCGGATAGACCTATGGGCGGTAACGTTATAACACATACAAGCACATTCATAGTACGGCTTAAGGGGAATTCTTCATATCTGTTGGCAGAAATGAAGGGGAGCCCTTGCTATCCTGAAGGAGTCAAACGTTTTGTAATTAATGAGAAAGGAATTCATGATATTTTTCGCAGTTATACGGATTAGTCCAGCGGTAGTTGTCTACTCTTAATATAAGTCTCAGAATCTCAGGCGGAAATAGACAGATAAGTCTTTACATTGAAATATGTATTATGCTAATCTTTGGCAGCAGTTTGGTGTAGGTAAAAAGTGCAAGAAATGGCGGGTCAATTGCCCCTATCTACAGCGTTTAATGCGACGTGACATTATGTTCTTGTATCCGCTCATAATGAGCGGACTATACGTATAGATACCTTATTTCTATGTTTCATTTCTTGAAATTTCAAGCTAAAAGTCTAGATATGTATCAATTCTCTACTTAGTGGAAGACAGATTTCTAACACTGAACGATCGTTACGATTCTTATGTCAAGGATCCTGAATACCAGGACGAGGCATCTCCTAGACCATGATAAACCAGTACTACTAGTTATTAAAATATCCCAGCATATGCAAAAGAGCAGCTGCAGCTGCAATAGAAAATATAGAATTCATTCGGTTTTCTCAGACACACCATCTCTTAAGATGTCGTAGGGTCACTAACTCCACCTCAATTACCCAGTTAATATTTCCTACAATAATCTGAGGTTATACGAAGGTTAGGTCAGTGTGATGATGATATCGCTTTAGAGGTTTGTAGATATGCATTCAAATATCTTTACTATGAACTGAGCTCACTTCAATATCAGTCTGATATACAAAATTCCAAGAAATAACATGTCGATACCACGAAATAACACAAGATAACAGAAAAGCTAAATCATTGTAAATACAATTAGTATGTGAAGAATGGATAAAAAGCAGAAGGAAGCACTTGTTTTGGCATTATTAGAAAAGGGAGAGACCTATCGGGATATTGCTAAGAAGGCAGGGGTGTCTCCAAATACGATCAAGGCCATTGCGAATAAGGCCGGTCTTGATGAATCTGCTTCAATCTCATCAAGAGCCTTTGAGCTTTATGATCAGAAAAAAACACCTGTAGAAGTAGCTATTGCACTAAACCTAGAAGCCAAAGATGCGATAAAGTACCACCAAGAATATTATATGCTCTTAGGTTGTACCCAATTCACAAGGGTTTATCTCCAGATCAAAGATAACCCTTGGCCGTACGTGAATCTTGCCAACCTAGTTCATAATTCACGAATGGGCGATGGTGAAGTAGTAGAGCTGCTCAAGATTGCAAGTGGATATCTTCCAAGGGTTAGATTAGAGTACGATAGACTAAGTTGGCAAAAGAATACATTGAGAGCTGAATTAAATAATGAAGTTCGGGTCTATCAAGACTTCTGCGACCGAAACTCAAGATTATGTAAAAGAGAAGGTGAGCTCCAAAGATATATCAATGAATTAGAAGCCAAAAAGGCCGAATTGGAGAAAAATACCACTGAGCTCCAACAGCACTCAGCAGAAATTCAGGAAAACAATCTATATAACGATAATTTCAACTTAGAAATCGAACAGCAGGACGTTATTTTTACGAATGATGTATTCATACCAATGCCAAATATGCCAGCTGATTATTATCCAAATGAAGATGAAAATAAGTTGCATACACCAGCTGAGCCATTATCTAGGCCATTAATTTTTGATAGTAGGGACATATTTAGGTATCAGCAAGGATAGCATATCAAACATACATCTAGAAATTATTTGGTACAATATGGATACTCAGGCTTCACAAAACCATCTGCATCACAGAGATCTCCAATTGTTTTGCAAAAAACAGGATCATCATGCATGAGACAGTATCCTTCAGGGTTGCTTTCTTGAGGGCAGATAATGCTTGGGCGAGGATCACCCATCCCCGCACAAATTCCACTTAGAGCAGGCAGTTTATTGGTAGCATTATGTAGGAATTCTACACATGCTGCAATATCTGGATGCCAGGGACAATAACCTTCCTCTCCTTTAATTAGTAATTCACAGCTGCTTTCTGTACTGTCAATTATACAGCCTGATTGGTATCCACCTTCATAATCAGGATTGTATTCATCACATCCATGATCTCTATCTTTATTGAAAGGATTATCGGCTTTGCCGTCTTCATATCCATCGTTCCAACAGTTTTGTGCATTTTCTTGGTACAGTGCTTCGTGATCTTGTATATCTACTGGATTATCTTTTATTTGGTCACAATCTATCTTTGTAAGTCCTGAATCAATACATCCGTATTTCCAAGATGCGTTATACTGATCTCCTGGGATATCCTTACATTCATTAGCTCTATTTTTATCATATTTCTGGGCAAATCCAGCGTCATAACCATCTACCCAACATTCTGGTGCTCCTTGTACATCTTCATATGTTTCATCATAGTCATTGCGTGGACCTCCTGCGTATACGCTAGGCACTAACATCATTATGATTGGTGCTGCACCTGCAACAAAAAGTAAAGGTTTCATATGTAGTTTATTGCACACTCCACACATAACACTCTCGTATTAGGTTCTATCTCTGTTTCTTCAACTTCTATATAAGATTCACAGTTTTCACATTCCATCCAGCATATCATTATGGTTGTACCTCACATTTTTCATGTTGACATATGATTATTGTCTGAGATTGTGTATTACTATTTGCATTATTGTTTTCGCTTGCTTGGCTCTGGCTCTGGCTTTGTGGGTTTTGGTTTCCATCCAAATATGTAAAGTCTCTGTGTATGTTGACAGTTACATATTCTGGTTTCTTTTCTGGTGAGTCATACAAACAAATAGCAATTTTGCTATATCTTGATCTCTATATATAGACCCGTATCCGCCGTGCACCTTGAGAACCACGACGTAGCTATGATCGCGGTCTCCGCCCCAATCCCCGCTCTCCAGGCCCACAAGCGCCGCATGGGATGGACATTCACGTGGGCCTCGTCGCTAGATAGCGGTCGCCAAGCAAAACGAATGATCGTAAATAGTAGATGCAACGTAAGATACTTTGTGGCAACATGCACATGAACATTATGTTCTTGCATCCGCTCATAATGAGCGGACTATACCTATGTATACCTTATAATTTAGATTTCTGTGTTTGCTTGAACACACCATACATTTGAAGTAGTATTCACGTGATAGTGTCACAATATATTCCTCAACCTAGTCTTCTCGTATAAGCTTGCGTATCGCCTTATTATCACCTCAGGACCATCAAGAAGGGATTTCAAAGAAACTAGGAGCATTAGAGATTGGTTCATATATATGGATTAACAAAAGGATAGAACAGATAAGTGACCAATATTAATAAAAGCTAGTGGATAGCGGGCTGCTGGCTGGTTGGATCGGTAACACCTGTTGCTTCTTCTTTTGATAATAAATCGAGATACCCGTCAATTTCACGTAAATGCAAGTCTAATGTTTTTTCGGCAAGTTTAACTACTTCCAGACTTTGCACCCAATATTTCTGTTCACTCAAAAATTTAAACGGAGTATACAATTCAACCAAGTAACCCATTATTTCCTCTTGTATTTGAGGATCAATTAATAAAGGCTCTAGAAATTCCAGATACTTCTCAGCATTTGCACACATTGTCTCTAGCCTATCTCTTTGTCCTTCTAGATAAAGCAGTTTATGCATATCTGGATTCTTGGGAGCTTGTTTGAAGTCTGCTATCATATCTTTGAGTTCTATATCCTGTGCCTTAATAAGCTCTAGAATTTGCTTTATTCTTTTGATATAGAATTTTTTTCTGATTTCTTGATGTTTCCTTTGCTCATCAGTATATTTTTTGATTTGATTGGTAACATCATCTCTTATTTTGCCAGTCTTTGACTGCAGCCGATGAATATACAGTGCTATGCCCAAACCAACAGCAATTTCTGCGCCTAATGTAACATAATTTGGAATGTCCCAGGACATTTTCGATGCCTTGTGCAATTAGTTTTGGAGGGTTTTTTCTACTTCATCTAGTATATCCTTGAAAGAATTAAAACATTTTTCGAATAAATCATTGTGAAACTTCGACCCTTCCTTACATTTTCTTGGTAACCTATCTCCATGTTCATGATTTGTGTTGTGACAATGCCCATCATTCGTCTTTTCCCTAAAATTATGGAGCACCCAACCTATCAAAAGAAAGGAGTATGTCCATGCTTGATTTTCTGGTGAACTCTTAATCCCATCTTCTGTAACTCGTTTTCCATATTCTATGTTACAATCCTTATAATTTAGTTCCTCATCTGGCATCACTGGGTTGTCCATCAAAGAAAGTTCATTGCAAACAGCTGGCCAATTAAGCCTACTACCAATTGTATGCTTTTTTATAATGCCTTGTATTTTGTCGTAACATTCTTTTGAGTTCATGAGTATATGCCTTATGAAACGTATTTATTAAATCCCATCGGTTGGTCTGCTCTACTGGAATAAAAATAATTCAATTTTCCACGAGGAAGTAACGGCTCCCAGATAGGATCTGAATTATAACGACTGGCTAACAAAACCCAAGTCAGTAAGTATGTTATATGATGAATTTAAGGACGATACCGACCTAGTTAAGGCTACCATACATTCAGGGATAAACGCGTTAGAAGCACATCATTTCATACACAAATTAGATAAAAATCAAAGGAAGGAGAGCCGTGATTATATCGAAATCCTTGCCGGAAAAAAAGATAATAGGACAAATCTGTATGTTATCGAGCAAGCAGATAATACAATTCATTTGTTATCCAGACATACAGACTCGAAAATAAGACTGCCGGAGTATGTTCTTGCACCCGGTTATGTAGACTATGACGAGAAATTCTCAAATGCATGGAACGATCTATTGCAGGAACGTTTGATAGATAAGACTACTCTAGACCAAATTTCTAGACTCATTTTACAATTGCTTGAAAGAATCCTGTCTCTTCCATTTTCGACAGAGATGGGGAAAATCGCACCATCAACCACCGAACCAGGCGTGCACTGTATCAATTGTGGTATAAACCACGAGGCAAGGGACTTTCTGCGCGCAGTATTATTAAAACTGCTTGACCATACTGAGATAAATTCTGACTATGTCAAATTCTTGAGAGAGAAGAAAATTCTGAGCGATACAGGCTACGCGCGTTACAGTGAGGCAGTCAGTTTCAATTCACAACTTACGAAAACCCATTCGCGCAAGCACTTGAGAACGGCTGAAAACAAGGAAGGATTCGGCATAGTGTTTAGGATCGTGGCTATTGACAACTTTGGATTTCTAGGATTAAAGGAAGACGGATCTTACATTGTTGGTAAAATGAGTCCAATCGGGGCGTCGAGTGAATTGAGGGCGGATACACTAGTAGAGTACACAAATCCTTCTATGATTTCGGACGATAACTCTGAAATTGAGGTCACCAAGAACTCTATAAGAATTTTACAAGAGGACGATAGAGAAATTCCCAAGCGCGAGGACATTAAGATAGCGAGTATAAGAAACATACGGGAGGAGGGCGAATATTATCACATAGATGCGACTATTGTCAGGAAAGAGACAAAAGAGAGTCATAGTGTCGAAGCTCCCGAGGTTTTCGGAATTTTAAGACTAAAAGATAGTACAGGAGAAATAGACTATATTACTTCTCCTTATCATGACGAACTCAAAGTGGGGGACAGAGTAGACATTATTGGAGTTTGTCATAATAGTAGTTTCTATGCCAATGGAAAGAAACAACAAGAACGTTGGTTTTGCCCTCCTAGTATTGAAACTCTTCTGTTGATATAACGGTAGGATGGCGTAGATACAGACCCCTATGGTTTTATAGTTCGCATTTCTAATTCTTTTACTCCGAACTATTGTGTGCCTAGGAAATAGGAATTTAAGAATAGATTATATATCGACGCTTATGTCGCGTCGCTAAGTCTCTATAAAGGAGACTGGGATCGCGATTAGCGCTTGGGAGACTCCTCCCCGTTGGTAACATGTAAGCTACTCGAGAAATTTTGAGTCCTAGGTAGCTCGGTAGTATACATTGACTACTTTACACATCCCGATTCTGCTACTAAAGATTACAAAAAAGGAGGTCAATTATTATACCAATTCAAATAGAGTATGCTGCAAAATTAGTAATTAGATCGATCAGAAGCTCATTTGATTTGACATTTGGCACCTACTAATGTCACATATTTCTTCTACAATATTTTATCTTCAAAACTCTTGTATGAAATAGCATTTCGATATAACATGATAGCAAGAGCTAAATCATCGTAGACACAAGCTAACGACATCTAGAGAGAAACAATATCCTTCTCCTATATGATGGGACTCATTTGAAGGTTAGTAAGCCTTTAATCATGGCTTTGCTATTGACGCACCTAGGATCTGTAACTCGGATAATGCAATGATATCTAACCTTCTATTTGTTTACTTTCTTCTAGAACTTTCTTATCGTCATTTTCGGAACTGTTCCGTTTTCGACTAGTAGATTTTTCTGTAATATTCTCCTCTTTTATCTCTAATACCATTTTAACCAAAATTACGAACTCGAATGTAAGGCTAAAATAAGTTGCAAGCGGTTCATTATGGTTACTATCATTGAATTGAACTCCAGATCAGGATATAAAATCTTCTAATTAAGCAGAGTAGATGCATTTCAGATATTTTCTTAATACTGAAGAATACAGTATCCATACATTAGCCATGCGGATTTATACCCATGAATAACCTATATAGGATATATATGGGTATAGAAGTATATACCTAATTCATTATATCATGCAAGAGTTACAATAGTATACTATATACTAGGGCAATGGCTAATAGCTAATAGGGAATAATGAAATTACGAACGATTGCCATTTCTCCGGGAAATTACGAAGCCCTGAGAAACCTAGGCAAGACTGGTATGAGTTTCAATGACGTGATATCGGAACTTATTAAGACAAAAGTAAATGCAGCAGCAAAGGAATCTCACTCTTGACAATTTCAAAAAAAATACAGTCTGAGGCGAGGCCTGGAAACCACACTCAGACCGTATCATCATCGCCTGCCAACTCAGACATTTAGACTAAGGTGTCAAGCTACGTAATGAACAATACTGCATCCAAAGATAATAACCTTTTTGATGGCTTAGCTTTCCCCAGGCCATATCAGAACCAGAATTCTACGTTAAAGCAGTGCTCAGGTAAAGGGTGCACAAGAATTGCAAAGAATCTGCTTATGATATCATACATTAACAAAAAAGGATACTTTTGTGATCGATGTACAGATGATCTACTCACTAAGCAACTAGCAACAAGAATTCAGGAGGTGTCCTAAACTGAGTGAAACAGCTAGTCAACCCATTAAGCCAGAATTTGGTATTAAACGAAATGTCCTAAAACGAAATGTCCTAAATGCAGGAATTGACCGAGATAGACATGTAGATTCCCAAGACAAAATTACAAAAAAGGTCAATGGGGGTACTGATTCCAATAGTATCAGGATACCTGCGGCCGTATGGACAACAACCAAACAGTCAATGTCATATGTTACTGTTAGGGGCATTGAATCAGATACCTCATGGCCAGTACAGGAATGGCCTAAACAAAGTGCAAAGGAGCTAATAAGTAATGGGTATGATTCCTTACGAGATTGCTATCCAGATGGAACAAAAGAGACAAGAAAGATAGGCGTCACTGTAAAGATCGATTCGATACTAGATAACTCTGGGGAGAATATTTTAAGGCCTGTAATCCGCATTATAGTACGAAACTCAAACATCAGTAACATCCCCGTATTCGAAAATCTAGAAGCTATATTCGACTATGCACAGTTTCATAGCACAAAACGGAATCAGCATCGTGAAGTATCTGGAGCATTAGGCGACTATTTAAAGAGAAGTCTTGGAATGGGGTATGCCTTATGGACCAATAACTTTAATCGTGAATCACTCACGGCAAATAGTAAACAATGGCCAGAACCAATAATCCTTAGGTACAACGGACAAGAACATAGAATAAGGCTAGAAGTTGATTGGGATAATCAGCTTTATGGTCCTAAATATGAACCAATTAGAAGATATCATGCGCCTGACTTTACAGAAGTACAGGTTACTCTGCCCCTTGATTACATCTTAAAAATAAGCCCGGATCACGGCAAAGAATGGATTTTAGATGAAATTAGAGGTTATTTCAACAGAAACAGGATCGGTAATACAAACACTGAGTTCAGTTTTAGTGCGGAGGGTTTTGGTTAGAGATGTGGAATACTAGTCTTTGGGACTACAAAAAAAGTGGCTTCAGACAATTTATTAACACGATTAGTGACAAGACAGTTCTTGTTCCTCATGCTTTGGTAAATTTTAGAGAAGTAGATCAATTGCCGCGTAAGTTCAAACACATGCAAGTACAGGAAGTATCTGCTGATCCAAATCTAATCCTCGAATTATGGAGTTCAAGGACGAATATGCCGGCAGAAAAAGAGTATAGGCTGGGATGCAAGAAAGCACTTCGTGAAATGCAGCTTATAGATAGTCTTGCAGAAACCTATTCGATAGATAAAAAATTAGCCAAGTCCAGAGTAGTGTTAGGACACTATTCTGATGATGAGAGAACGTTCTGTTATGACGTTGAAGTCGCAATCGCTCCTAGAACAGACATTGGTAGGAATCACGCAGGTCAAATAGAAATTATAGATTCTGTAAATAATAATGCTTCTTCCGATGGTGATGGTTCCTATTTCTCAGGTGGCAGCTACAGATGGGAGGGCAGAAAACGCGACAATTTTACTGGTGACCGGGAGCGCCTTTATGCTCCAACCATTCGAGGCATATTGTCAGAATGCGGGTTTGTTATTAGTGGTAGCTACTCGAAAAGAAGAAAACCATGCGTCATGTTCATAAATTTGAGATGTAGATGTATTGAGTGGTTAGGAGCAAAAGGAAAGACACAGATCAATACGGATCCGTTTGCCAATGATATTGCAAAAACAGTGTCTAAACTTGCTTATCAGATGCCCTCGTATCATGGAGAAGGAAGTACAGGTAGTATCTATCATGATCCGTCACTAACATATCGTGATCCGAATCAGGTCGCAAGAGACTGGCTCAGAGACTTTCTAAAGGACAGATATGAAAAAGTCACAGCAGATCCGTCGCTAATAACTAGAGATAGACTTACTCAATCTGGTGTTTTTTATCGTATACGACGTCTTATGAAAAATGCTGATCCGCCATTTGAACCACCAACAGATTGGGAGACTACAAGAAAAGGTTTAACGGGTAGCATCAGAGATGTCTGCAGAGAACTGTGGGGCGATAGAGTAACTAGAGAAGACTTAGGCATTGTAGCGTCTGCGCGGGCCATAATGCTATATGATGGTCAATCATATCCAGTAGACGTAGATAGTATTAAGAGACTTGCAAATAAGGGGGTTGGAATAATTATAATCGAAAAGTCAGGTATTGCAGATGTTTTAGCCCCATTTGCGGAACAATACTATATTGCATTAGTACACACACAAGGAAGGTTTACTGAATACGGTAAGGAACTAGTAGAAGAAATTAAAGAAGTTGGTTCGATAGTTTGGACGTTAACTGATTATGATGCGGATGGGGTCAACATTGCAAAAGAAACAAGAACGCCGACACCAAGGATTGGTATCGACCAAAGTACTGTTGAGTGGTTGCAAGGAAGCGGTTATGACATAGAAATTGCAGACGTTGAAGAAGAATATGCGCCTAGGGTCGAACCGGATGATGAATACCTAAAAACCCACAGAATAGAACTCGATAGTATAGTTGAGAAAGTTGGCGCCGAGGCACTTTGGGATTATATCTTATACAGAATACAGCTACCCGAGTTAACTCCAAATAAATTCAATATTGGTAAGGTCGTAACTCTGCCAGAAGCAGATGATGATATATTCTATTGGGATATTATAAATCGTTTTGAAATTGCAATTGATAGTTGGAAGGAAAAGCAACTTGAAGTGGCCAAAAAATATCTTATGGAATTATTAGAAGATCGTAGAAATGAGATTGAGGCTGAACTTGAGAGTCACGATTTAGTGAAAAGTAAAGATAAGGAAGACGAGATCGAGGAGGAGTTAAGATCCATAGTACTAGAGGATGAGAGTGAGGATCGACAAAAAATAAATGCGCATTTTGAAAAGCTACTTGAACCCGGAATATTGCCTGAAATTAAACTAGATGACAAAATTGAATAATGGATTCATCTAAGCCGAATTTGCATAGTATGGATTCTTATCTAAAAAGTAAAAGCATTTTTTATTTATATTTTTATTTTGACACTTAATAGGATGGATTCAGGATCATATCTTGATAATGGTATCAGAATTTCAAAAATTAGACTATAGGTGAGAATTTTCAAAAAATGTCATTAACTCAGAGGGGATAAAAGAAGAATGAGACCCTCCGCATTCTCTCATGTAGATTCTCCAGAGCGAATTGTTGAAAATAGGGAGGGGGCTTTGAAACTTGGTCATAGAATGTCATTTCTAAATTAGGCATGCACAAAATAGAAATGGGAATCATGTAAGACATTAAGATTCGTATCCATATCTAAGGTAAATCAGGCACATTTCGATCTTTCTTTTTTAAAGTAATCAGGCTACTAAATATCATTAGCAATCCTTAAAGATCATCATTTCTGTACTGGGATACAGGTTATCAACTGTGCAGATCAGAGAAAATTGCAGGTATAATTCTCACACAAACTAGGTATAATTCTCACACAAACAAAAGTCATGTGTGGTTCCTCATCATACATTTGCTATTGTTTAAACCGTTAGTACAATAAAAAATTTGTATGCGCTATTCGCCCCGCTACAAACGTTTCTATGATGACAGATACTGGTGGAGTACCCATGGCTACAGACCAAGTAAGAGGCATCACGCCTGGCGTAATAGAATATGGGCTAAGATGAAAGTAGATCCGTATGTATTGATGCATAGAAGGGTACAAATGCTAAGAAAACTTGAAAGGGCGCAAGATGAAGTATGTGAGAGTGGATTCACCAGAGGTCAAGGGTGGGGAGGGCTAGCAAGAGCATGGACTGGCTTCATAATAGCGAAACGGAATAACGATACAGACCTGATGGAACGCTATGCACTAACAATACATAGAATCGAGAAGGATTTGAAAATACCGCTTTATGAATTCAGAGAGCTAAAGTTTGCTGCGCTCGAATACGTACGAGATGAGGGGAATCAGGATCTACTTCAAGAGAAGGCCAGACAGCTAAACAAAGAAGTAGATGAGCTAAGCTCAAATGATATATTAGATGTAATGCTAGATCAAGACCAGAAGGCCTATGAACTACTGAATAAAAGCTCTTGATAGATACAGTACTATTGTGCAGCGGTAGAAATGGGATGATGTGTTTCATTTCATTTCATGACGATCCAACCTATCAATTTGGTATAAAATGGTAGTTACCCCCGCAATAGGGACGCAGTATGTTCAAATGTTGCGGCTATGTCTTTCAAATCAACCTGACATTCATATGATCGGTGACTTGGAAGCGATCCGATGCACTTCTTTCAAAAGTTCTCTGATATATTCTCTTGTGCATCCGCATATTACCATTCTTATTCATTTTTCCAGAAGTAATGAAACCAGCATCTTCATAGAAACGACTTTTATCAGCACCAGTTTCCAAACATATCCATATATCCACATCCGATCCATTCTATAGCTGGATGTTTAGTCCTCCCACCACGATATACAGTAGTGAGGAATCCTAACTGTTTCCTTCTTTTTGAATCGCATAGGAAGTAGATTGCATGATTAGTCATATGGATCTCCTTTACCGTTGAAAAATACTTACCTATATGAAAAATCTTATAATAGCTGAGATTGCTACAATCTAAGGATTTCGATATTAAATGGTCATGGAGGCAACTGAAAATGTGAAACTCTTGGGTTATCAGTTACCCAAGACCTATCCATTTTTGAAATGGGCTGGCGGGAAAACCCAGCTCCTGCCAAAAATCGACCGTTATATACCTCAATCATTCAGTAGATATTTCGAACCTTTTCTTGGAGGTGGCGCCATGTTCTTTTACCTTGTTTCAGACAAGAATTTGCGCTTTACTGGCTACCTTTCAGATATTAACGCTGAACTAATTAACGCTTATAAGATGGTAAAAAATGATAGTGAAAATCTTGTTCGAATCCTTGCTGGTTATCAAAAAGATTACAACACGTCACCTTCCAAGTTTTATTATAGTCTTAGGGACAACTTCGATCCTCAGGCGACTAGTGTTCAAATAGCAGCTAGGACAATTGCCCTTAACAAGACATGTTATAACGGTTTATACAGGGTTAATAGAGCGGGTAAGTTTAACGTTCCCATTGGAAGATATAATAATCCAATGATTTGTGACAATAACAATCTCCGAAATGTAAGTATGGCACTAAGGAATTCTGGGGCTCACCTTTATGTTATAGATTACAAGGACATATTATTGGATAAGACGAAGAAAAATGACTTTGTTTATTTAGATCCTCCGTATAATCCAGTGAGTCGAACGGCAAATTTTACAGGATATACATATAATCGGTTTACAGAAGCTGACCAAAAAGAGCTCTCCGAATTATTTGTAGAATTAAGTAAGAGAGGATGCAAAGTTCTGCTTAGCAATTCTGATACTCATTACATTAGAGGATTGTACGCAGATGCATATATACATCAAGTTACAGCAATGAGAAGTATTAATAGTCGTGCTTCTAAGAGATCGGGCCATAAGGAATTGCTTATTTGCAATTATCATGTATAAACAGAGGCTCGGAGTTAGTCCTTCATCGTCAAGGAGAAAGGCTGAAAAATGGAGCGATGTTATACAGCGTTTAAATCTAGATCTTGCAAATGATACTGTTTACTATATCAAAGCAAGACAGATCAAGGAAATCACTAATGAAGAACCACGTCTTATGGTTAGAATGGATCGATTGGAAGCAGTCCCCCGCCTATTTAAGGACACTAACAGATTCATCCTCTCAATCAGTCGGAAAGAGTATGCTCTGGTGAGAGGATTAGGATTCCACAAGATTGAAAGATTGCCAGAGTCGCCAATTGTTCATCATACTCGTTTGCGTTTCCCTTCATCAACATTTAACACGGAGAGCGAAAGTATCTTCCTAGATTATGCCAATTCATGTGGGCTTTTGCAAATGATTACTGGTCAAGATAGCTTGGCTCTGACATTTCGAGGAAGAACTACAACACCTTCATTCTCATTTCATGTTAACGGGTCAAAGATCAATGTTAATGGTGCACAGATAGAGGTTGATGCTGGTTACGAGTCTTTCGATGAAATGTTATTATTCGAAGCAAAGATTGGGACTCCTGATTCATTCAATATCAGACAAATCTACTATCCATTCAGAACGTTTCTTGGAAAGAATAAGATAACGAGGAATTTCTTTCTCTGCGTAGAGCCAAAAGAGAGAACCTACTCATTTTGGGAATACGAGTTTAAACCTTATGACAGGTTAGACTCTATCAATTTTGTCCATGGTATGCGAGTTAAAATCTCAGTAACAAAAATGATGACGGCAAAGAGTTTTGTTGCTGTGAATGAAGATAGGAATAAGATAAATATTCCGCAGGCGGACGATGTAAATAAAATAATTGAATTTTGTCTTAGGGTGTTCGAGGGGTATGATACCTCAGAAAAAATGAGAAAGATTCTAGGTTTGGTAAAGCGGCAATCTTCCTATTATCGTCAGGCATCAGAAATAATTGGTCTGGTAGAGATGAATGACGGTAACAAATACAGGCTGACAGATATTGGAGAAAAACTTGTTCAACTTCAGGGAGAGGCAAAAGCAAGCCTTGTTTGTAAATTGCTCCTACAATTTCCGGTTATTAATGAAATCTTTATCGATATATCAAGTAACAGAACGAAGGAAGTCACGCGAAAGGAAATCTCAAATAGGATAAGAAAAAATTCGTATATCTCCGGTTCGACAGTATACAGACGAACACAAACGATAGTATCCTGGTTTAGGTGGATAAGAAGCAACTTGGGGATTGTTGACGTGGATAAGAGTGGAAATATCAGAATTTCACCTCAAGTGCTCTAATATTGAATGGTCTTTGGCAATAACTTGTTTCAGAGGTCGGACTCGTAAAATCGAGAGACGTTCTTTAATTCTGTAACTTGGAAGAAATAAGACACAAGACTATTCCTAGGCATCATCTGGCAAGGCATCTACAAGTCCAAGACCTCTTCCCACGGCTTTTTGCGTGGCTTTTATCGCGCTTTCTATTGTACCTTGGACTCCAGGTATTACGGTTGCAAAGGTGAGTGCTGAAAATAACCACTGACTAGCATACTAGCATTATTTTTAACATCCATCCTGGAATGCCCCCAGAAACGCCATCCTCTACGGATAGTCCTGCAAAACCAAAAAATTCCTGTCCATGTAGCACCTTCCACAAGCGAAATTTCAATAGCGTAAGGTTACGACCCAGAGAAGTATTGTCCTACTTGCTTCAGGAAGTTTAAGAGACATGCTACACGCAAGAGAATCGGCGACCATAAGCATTATCCAATATTTGCGGTATGCAATCCGATAGGGAAGAATCCCGGCAATGTCTGGGAAGTGTCTACAAAGGCGCATTACGGTAACGAGCATTTCGCTATATTCCCTGACGGCCTTGTTGCCTGTATAATCAACTTCGCTTCACAAGAAGGAGACTGGGTTCTAGATCCATTCATCGGAGGGGGTACCACCGGCGTAGTCTGCGCACTAACTGGCAGGAATTTCAAAGGGATTGATCTCTCCGACGAAACAAAATAAATGCCCTTATGTCTTAGAAAACTGAGAGTCTGGCAGTACTTGTAACTGTCATGTCATCTAAACTATAGGCAACCATAAAGTATTAAATCTTAATGCGATTCCTTTAACGTATTTGGAATCATTTGAGGAATTGTGGAGTCAATTCGATGAATCGGACAATGATTCCCATAAAAGAGGATTATGTTTAGTTATGATGGATGCAACGCAGGATGAAACTCTTAGAGCGCAAATTAAAGCCGAATATGATATGTTTGACTTTTACCTAAACAATTTGCAGATAATAGATTCTCTAAATAGATCTGACAAGGAGAGGTTTAAAGATAATGTTCAAGAGTTTATCAAATTCCATACTACCAGAGATCTAAGTTATTATCGTAAAAGACTAAATGAAACAAATAAGATTTCAAATAAGTGGAGATATTCTTTAATCTGTTGGCTTTTACAAAAGAAGCAATTTTCTTATTTTAAAAACGCGATTTTGACACTCTTAAATTGCGTTCGTAAAAATTACAAGAATGGTTTGTTCATACAATCAATAAAACTTTTGATATGTGCATATCATTTAGTGAGCATATTCGATACGAAGAAGAGATTTGCGAAGTATCTGGCAAAGGAATCATTTCTCATCATAAATGACGCTAAAGATACTGAACGCCGAAGGTGGATTTGTGAACCTATAGAGATACTTTGCCAACTTGATATATTGAACCACACATTATCATCAAATCTTATCAAAATTTTGGAAAGTCAGACACACAAGCCATATCATTCAGCAAATGAGAAGAACATAAATTCACTAGGCCAATCTTATTTAATGATCTCGATTGGATTAGTTAGATTCCTTGACTTAGACAGTAACAAAAAAAACGATATGAGAGAGAGGATAAGATTAAACATAGGTCAGCTGTGGGAAGAGGAAGGAGACTATTACTTTTCTCACGAACAGCCAGAAACTTCATTTGATAGGTACAAGAAATCACATAGCGAGTATTCTCAAGCAGGAAAATATGGTCAGGAAAGGAAACGTTCGGTAGAACTAAAAATCGCTAAGGCTTATCAGAACTTCAAATGGAACACTTTTGAAGCAAAACTCTTGTTACCATCTCAAAGCCTTGAACAATTTCTAAAGAAGAAATTTAAAGATTTAAGCGAGAATGATATAATCCTAACTCTCATCAGGAAATATCAAAATATGATAACGCTGATAGATAAAAGTGAACTTCAAAGTGATATTAAAGAGAATCAAAAACGATATCCTCTAGCTAGTATTATCCCACATACATATTCTGATGGAAAGAATCCTGTACTTATGGATGAAGACATACAAAATTATATAGAGCCAGAGCTTTCAAGAAGAATTTCTGAATTCATTCAATTGAATGAATTACAACTCTCCATTGTAGTTCAGAGATTACAACATCGTAACAAATTATCTGCTTTAGGAATCATTAATTTGCTGGCCAGTTTCGAAGTCGTAGATGACATGTCATTGAATTTGATTTCTCGAGCTATATCAAGACACTTTAAAGGAGATTATGTTTCATCAATTCATATTTTGATACCCCAAATTGAAAGAATCTTGAGAACCGTGTTGGTGCATAACGGAATTAACTCTGCAACAGAATTTTCTCAGAAATATAAAAGGATTAATGAGAGCTTGTTGAAGCCATTAGTAAGACAGTTTAATGTAAGAGAATTTCTCGGCGAAAACCTGTCTATTTACTTAGAGATAAAGTTCACAAACCAGTTAGGATTAAATCTGCGAAATCGTTTAAGTCATGGATTACTTGATTCACTTGATGATTGCAATCACAGTGACTCATATTCGTTGATAATGATGATATTTGTTTTCCTAATGAGATCTATATCATAAACATAACAAACGACTTCAAAGTAGATATTAGTTCATAAAGTCTCTATTCCATGACTGTTTGTATTTTAAATCTCAAATCCCAGCATGAAACAGAAGATCGCAAGCACGCTGAATGTAATCTATGGTCTGATGTCGTACATATCAGAGATAGCACTCCTAAAATTATCTTGAAGACCTTTTCCGTCTATTAGTAAATTGTTTGATAACATATCCCAATACCCGTCATTTGGTCTTATTACAGAATCTTCCACATCTTGAGCCAACTTCAAGATGCTGATTACAAAAACCTGATTGAAATACATCGAATACGGCGTCAAAAAAGCTGTAATGGGTTGAGGATTTGATGCGGTCTCTACTGTTAGATGTTTAGTTATATCCTCGTCGTCATATCTCCATGTAATCTTATTGCCATCAATTTCAATGAGTGGCCTAGGTTGTGCGATATGGACGATCTTATGTCGGTAAATTTTCTGTAGTAAACGAACCTGCTTTTCCGCATAATTAACACCGTTATTTTTCATAAACTTAACCATGTACTCGGCAGAATTCTTTGTGGTATTTCCTGGCTTCATATCACCTTTATATAAAGCACCTAACATATCTATAGTTGAAAAACAGTATAAAATAGCAGGAAACGAGCAAGCATTTTGGACACACGTTTCAACATCCTTTTTCAATGATGGTAGTCTTTCTCCCTTGATTAATTTGCTAGCAAAATTGACAACATCAGTTGCATTCGATAAGATTTGTCCTACCATATTTTGTATTACAATAATCTATGCTATATAACCCTCACGGGCATGGAACATTCTAAGAATAAAGATATATCAGCTCAAGCGCAAATGCCCCATATTCGATATTTCTCCCCCCGTAGCACACCGCAGTCTGACTCCTCCTTAAAGAAGAATGTGGTCGCAGGACACGAGCTCTGAGGCTTTAGAGAAAAATATCTTGTTACCAAAAAAGGAATATCTGAATGAAGCATATGATCATGTTGTGGGCACAGCTGGTGATGTGGCCATAAGAATATATGCTTTTAGATATTCTCTTACAAATACATGATTCTCTTCGCTATCATAACCCTTATCGGCTACTACTACGGATAGTGGCTTAGTTTCGGACGTCCTTATCACAATTGATTTAAAATCTACATTGTCATGTCTTGTAGGAGCTCTCCTTATCTTGATGGCACAAATTATCTGCTTCAGCACATCCGTTCCAACAGACAACTTGATCCATTTCTTTCTCAGTTTAGCTCTTTCGGTGTAGTACTGTGAAGAATGGGTTGACTTGAATCCAGATGAGTCTATTCCAAAGAATATCTTCTTTACGTTGATAAGTGGAAGAACAAGTGATCATTCTATGCAGAAAGGTACCTGTAATTCTATCCATAAATTTCTGCAGTGTTGTGAAATGAGGTATCCTAGATATTTTGAGGAACGTTCTAAGATAGTGAGCTTCTACCAACCATTCAGTGAACATACGATAACTCTTACCCTCGTACTGTCTAATAGTAAGCAAGGACAGATGTTGCCAGACTGTGAAAACATGATTACTTTTCCGATGTAGAACTAGTGGTATCCTTGCATACCTTAGAATGTGTAGTATAGTACGTGCCAACCTAACATACCTTGATTCTTTCACCCGATCTATGGTATTGCGCTCGTAGCGCTGAGCTATGGCACTGAAATGCATTTGATGATCCAAATGAATAGAAAGCCCTTGACAGCTTTATGAAGAAGCCGCTCTAATATTGAGTAAGTATAGGGGAGTCCAAGAGCAAACAAAAGTCCCGTTATCTCATCCAGTCTGATATTTTCCAGGAGCTGATGTAACTCTTCTAATAGCTTCAATGATCGTTTAATGTTCCTAATTGTTGTTGACTCATCTCTAACTGCAATCGAGGCCTTAAGTTCGTTATAAGTAACTTCTAGTTCATCTCCAATACTGATGAGAGTCCTAATGGCTTCTTCATCCTTTTCAATTTGATTGTAGTTAGAGTTGCTGTCATCTTCTCTTTCTTGAAGGATACTGATGCTTCGCTTCATAAACTTGTTAAACTCGGCGTACTCGCGCAGCATTCTTTTGCAGGACTTTACGGAATGCGAAGTGAACTCACTCATTATACTAAGAATACCAGGAAAAATAGGACATGGTAAGGTAGACGATCAATTCATATCATAGGCACCACCAGTCATTTCAGGTTTTGCCTGATCCGGTAACTAATGCGACCTCGACAACTACAACAACAACAACAACAACAACAACAGCAGCAGGACAGAACTCAACTTCTGGAAATGGTTGGCCAAGTAGATCAGTCGGCCACCTTATCTTTTTCTTTCCTATTTCAAATCAATGCTCCTATGTTTTTGAGCTAAGATGAAAAAACCTGGTAACTACTCATATTGGAGTCATAGAAATGCTTATGTGAATAAGTAGTGCAGTATTTGCATTAATGTCTCATGGTGAAAAAGGTTTCGGGAAACCTCCTGAGAATCCACAACGGGTTTTAATTTTTCAGGGTGGTGCAGCTCTTGGAGCATATGAAGCCGGAGCTTACCAAGTACTCTACGAACATATCAGGGAACGACTTGAAAAAGTTCATAGAGACGAGAATATTTTTGATATAGTAGCTGGTACTTCTATAGGCGCAATAAATGCTGCAATTATTGTGAGCCATGTTACGGAGACCAGAATACAAAACCCTTCTTGGAATAAGTTGAGATGTTGGGAAGGGTCAGCAAAAAAACTTGAAGAATTCTGGAAAGATACACAGACAATATCGGCAGTCGAATTGATGCCTTTATCCATGTTAAGCTGGGAGGCATTCTCTGGCATGAGGGAGGTCGGAAAGTCATGGTTCAACATTCCTATACAGCTTTATTCCATGCTGAATCCTTTTTTCAAACATCTGTACGAACAGTCAAAGGAATACTTTGGTACTCAGGCTTCTTCTGAGGCCGCAAGAAGGTACTTTTCTGTACCTGAGTTTCTATTATTCGGAGCTCGCAATGTGTTTTTGCCTCTTGCCTATGGAATAGAAAGTTTCCCATCACTCATAGCCATTCCAAAGTTGGATTACAAGTTCTACAATAATTCTCCTTTTGTTCCAAACAACATTTGGTATCGCTATAGTAACGAGCCATTAAAAGACATCCTAAAAACAAAATATATCATCTCCCCAATTGCGACAAGCGAAGGCGATCCAAGACTTCTAGTAATGGCAATCGATGTGCAGGAAGGTAAGACGGTAGCATTTGACAGTTACCCAGATACAGGCAGAATATGCAGGATATGTAAAGAGGATCTCGAAGATCCTAGGAAATCGGACAAGGAATCTAACAAAGATCTGGTCGAACATGTATTCCAGAAACATAGAAGTAGCCAAAGACATGAGCAGCTGCTTTATTGGTCAGTATATGGTAGTAACAAAGATGGGAAGCACGCCATATTTTATGATCAAGGTGTAGATATAGAACATATTTTGGCAAGTGCGTCAGTACCTGTAAATTATAATTACACAGAGCTGGAAGCAGTAGAATTCTCGTATGATGATGAAGGGGTGTTAACCTCCTCTTCACCTACCTCAAAATACTTCTGGGATGGGCAATATATCAACAATACCCCCCTAAGAGAGCTCATAAATGAGCACCAAAGGTATTGGGTAGATAGAATAGGACGTGAGAAGCTTGAAGAGCAGCTTAGAGCACAAGTCCTTAGTCTAGTACGAGAAGATAATGAACAAGTTTCGTATAAGGTTCCTAACTTATCTGAAGTGTATATTGTTAACCTCTGGCCTGCAGTAGAAAAGATCGTTCCACAGGACCATGATGGGCAGCTGGATAGGAAGAACGATGTGCTATTTCATGACAAAACAGAATATGACGAAAAGGTGGCTGAACTCGTAGATGATTATATAAGACTGGCAAGAAAATTAATTGATGATTTCACGCCAAACGACTCAGCAATACGTAAACAACTTTGGTCTTTTTTGCAGGAAAAAGGTTCAAGCAAATCGCGCAGTTATAAAAAGAAAAGACCATATAGTCATCTTCTAGAGGGAGGATTCAACATTGATAAGATCATACGTATAGAAAGGGCTGACGATGCAGATGCGATCTCAGAAAAATGGGCTGACTACTCCTCTGGCACTATTTCGAGACTATTTGAACAGGGCCGAGCTGATACACTAGATACACTAGATAAGCTAAGAGAAGAATGTATGTGACAAGAGGAGGAAGTTCAGCTGGAGAGTTAGATGTTATCGATGAAATGAAGAGACTGGATAGGAATGACCCTAGCACTTCCGAAGGTGTTAATGTAGCTACTAGATAATGTAGTGTAGAAGTAACTCTCTCCAGCAAGTATGAACTGAGCTCATTTTGATATCAGAATGATATACAAAATTCCAAGAAATATCATGTCGATACCACGAAATAACACAAGATAACAGAAGAGCTAAATCGTTGTAGATACAAAGGATAGATGTATAATGGACAGAAAACAGAAGGAGGCGCTTGTCCTGGCATTATTAGAAAAGGGAGAGACTTACAGAGATATTGCAAGGAAGGCAGGGGTGTCTCCAAACACAATCAAAGCAATCGCAAATCGAGCAGGTCTCGACGAAACTACTTCGATTCACTCTAGAGCATTTGAACTTTTTTCAGAAGGAAAGACACCATTACAAGTTGCTATTGCATTAAATCTTGAAGCTGAAGAAGCAATACAATACCACCAACAATACTACATGCTTCTCGGATGTACTGAATTTACCAAGGTTTATCTCCAGATCAAGAATAACCCTTGGCCATATGTGAACCTCGCCAACCTAGTTCATAATGCCACAATGGGTGATAGTGAAGTAGCAGAGCTACTAAAGATTGCCAACGGACTTCTTCCAAGAGTTAGGTTAGAGTATGACAGAGCTAGGCATGAAGTAGAATTATGTGAGGCTGAGATAAACTCATCGAAAGCTGGATTAAATAATGAAGCTCGACTCTATCAAAAATTCTGCGACCGAAACTTAGCATTGTGTAAAAGAGAAGGCGAGCTCCAAAGAAATATCGATGAATTAGAAGCCAAGAAGACTGAATTGGAGAAAAATACAACTGAGGTCCAACGGCAATTGGCAGGATTTCAGGAAAACAAGTTATACAACGATAACGTCAACCTGATCCCAGAAGTCAGGCAAGAGGACTTTATCTCAACTAACGATGTATTCATGCCACTGCCAAATATGGAAATCAATTATCATCAGAATGAAGACGAAATGCATCAGGTTGAGACATCATCTCGGAGATTAATTTTTGATACTAAAGACTTATTCAAGTGTCAGCAAGAATGAGATTCCAACATTATGGAAACATTCTTTTAGAATGAAATGATGTAAATCTTATAGCTTTACCTCGGAAGGGCTGCTGGAGAGATTAAGCTAGGCCAATTAGTTTCTGGCGGAATAGATACAGTTTGGAAAATGGCGATAACACTTTTGGATTTAAGGGAATATGTTAATGCAATAGAATACTTTGACAAAGTTATTAGTTTATCAGGTGAGAGAAATAACTATTTACTCGGTGCATGGAACAATAAAGGACTCTGTTTCTTAAGAATGAAAGAATATGAGGAAGCCATTTCTTGCTTTAAGGAAGTTCTCGCAATTGATG
>Ga0307434_1000549_pt1 | contig 24641 bp, 25 predicted proteins | sample SalMarWE160220MG_FD_202156 | JGI IMG/M metagenome (GOLD analysis project Ga0307434, IMG submission 202156) | Salt marsh sediment microbial communities from the Plum Island Ecosystem LTER, Massachusetts, United States - WE1603-220 | ecosystem: Environmental > Aquatic > Marine > Intertidal zone >... | reverse complement strand
CGTCGGAGCATGATATGATCCTCTCGGTCATTTTCTCCTCCTTCAGGGATTAGTATAGAGGTCTTCTAAGGCCTCTTCTGGTTGCGGCAAGGGCTGATCCTGTCCATACCGTACCGCCTCTTCTATCATGGTGGCTACCCCATCCCTGAGATCCTTATCTAATTTCTCGGTGAGGATTCCCTCCTTGGTAAGGGCGGCCTTGAAGAGCTGAATCGGGTCATGCTTGCTCTTAAAATCCTCTATCTCGTTTTTGGTCCTGTACCTCTGAGGGTCTCCCTCGAAGTGTCCTCTGAACCGGTATGTCTTGTTCTCCACGATGCTCGGTCCGTTGCCCTTCCTCGCCTGCTTTACCGCCGCCCCTACGGTCTTTCTCACCTCGAGGATATCGTCTCCATTGACTACATAGCCGGGGATGCCGTATGCAGAAGCCCGCCCTGCAATCGATCCCCCTGCAAGGGAATAGGCGGCGGGTGTGGTGGAGGCGTAGAGGTTATTCTCGCACACGAAGATCACGGGGAGCTTCCAGATTGCCGCCATATTCGCGGCTTCATGGAATGTTCCCCTGTTTGCAGCCCCATCCCCGAAAAACACGACGCCCACCTGGCCGGTCTTTCTCAATTTGATGGAGAGGCCCGCTCCAATAATAATGGGGAATCCACCGCCTACCACCCCATTGGCGCCCAGGATGCCGAGAGAGAAATCCGCGATGTGCATGGACCCTCCTTTACCCTTGCAGTAGCCTGCCTTCTTGCCGAAGAGCTCGGCGAACATCCTCTTCGGGTCTGCTCCTTTAGCGATCAGGTGCCCATGACCCCTATGGGTGCTGGCAACGTAATCGTCTTCCCTCAGCACGGAACAGGTGCCCACGGATGAAGCCTCCTCACCGATGGAAAGATGGATGAAACCGGGTATGAGATTTTGGGCGAACAACTCCCCCGTTTTCTCCTCAAAGGCCCGGACCGTCAACATCTTTTTGTAAAGTGCCAGTTTCTCTTCCTTTGTTGTTCTCACCTTCTCACCCCTTTTTTGAGAAAAACAGATGCATATCTACCTCTGGATCGTAAACCCGTACTATTCGGATTCCTCCAATCCGTGCTACCATTACCTCACAGGTTATCAATACCGGATTTTCACCTCTCACGAGGTGACCGCCCTGGAGGTGTCCCTCCTTATCGCTCACCACCCCATGCATGTGAACGGCAATTTCTCCTTGCTCCTCCTGGCCGATCGTCCCCTGCCCTGAGAGGAGCTCCAGAGGGCCTTCAAGTTTTATCGGCTTGCTGTACCCTGCGCCTATCTTGTTATTTAACGGCACGGCGATCATGACCGACGCCCTCTGAAGACTTCCGATGCAGGAGATAATCGCGCCGGCCTTGATCCCCAGTTTCCGGCAGGCCTCCTCAATCCCCTCTATGACATCGGAGCCTGGGATCACCCTGATCATAACTACGTCCGAAAGATGTCCTTCCGCATGCACATCAGACTCCAGGCATTTCTTTTACGGCGTATACAACCCCGCCTTCACCGGCAGGTACAGAGACAGGGCAGGCACCAGAGACAGAATCAGTAATACGATGGCATCCGCAATCACGAATACGATCGCCTCTTTGGCCACAGAGTCTAAATCCCCCTTTATCAGGTTGGCTGCGGTAAACAGGTTTACGCCAACCGGAGGGGTTGCCTGACCAATAGCCAGGGCTGCTATAAAGATAACGCCATACCATAGAGGATCAATCTTGAAGGCGGCAAGAACGGGCATGAGTATGGGCATGATCAGATAGGAGATGGAGATAGCATCCAGAATCATGCCCAGGCCCAGCAACAAGAAGTTTACCAGGATAATCATTACAACGGCGTTGGGCGAGATATTGATAATAAAATTGGCCGCCAGATCAATGATGCCGATAACTGATGCAGCCCAGGTAAAGATCCCTGCAAATACAACGATGAACATGATAACAGAACTGGTGACACTGGCATCGACCAGCATTTCTACCATATTATGCCAGGATACAGACCGGTAAATGAAGACCGCCACAAACAGGCTGTAGAAAACGGCAACAACAGCCGCCTCGGTAGGGGTAAATATACCGGCATAAATACCTCCCAAGATGATAACCGGCGCGAAGAGAGCCCATATGGAGTCTTTGAAAGCGATGAGGATTTCTTTCAGGCCCCCCCTTTTTTCCAGTCCCCGATAGCCTCTTTTTCTGGATACGAGGTAGGCGACGATCACGGTACCCGCTCCTGTTATGAGCCCGGGTATAATACCCGCCACAAAGAGGGCGCTTACCGAAACACTGGTGATGTTCCCGTAAATAATAAAGGCGATACTCGGTGGTATAATGATGGAAAGATCCGATGCGTTTGCGATAGTGGCTCCGGCAAAGTGTTTATCATAGCCGTGCTTTACCATGGGAGCCAGAAGGATGAGCCCCACCGCTGCCGTGGTGGCCGGTCCTGACCCGGACAGGGCCCCCCAAAACATGCAGGTCAGCACGGCCACCATGGCGAGGCCGCCCACTGCCTTTCCCACAAGGAGCTCAAAGAAATGGGCAATGGTTGCAGCAAGGCCTGCCCTTTCGAGAATAACCCCGGCCAATACAAAAAACGGAATCGCCAAAAGAGGGAAAGAGGCAATGCCTGAAGAGAAATTTACCCCCAGCATGCCTATCCCCAGATCAAACTGATAGATGGTAATAACGGCGGCAATGCCGAGGGCGGTGCCGATAGGCATGCCCATGGCCATAAACACCAAAAAAGCCGAAAAGATAAGGACGCTTTCCATTACCCAGCGCCCTCCTTGTCAGATACGCCCAATTTGGAGGCTGTGTGTCTGTAGACACCGGTAAACACAAATATCGAAAACACCGGCACGCCTGCGTAATAAATCCATACCGGGATGTCCAAAGCGGCTGAGGTTGCGTGAAATAGTGTCATTTCGTCGTATATCGCCTGGATTATATAAATATCCACGAGCACAAAGAGGAGGGCGCTCAACGCCGCATTGATCAGGGTTACTGTCTTTTTCATCTTAGCGGGGAAGAGATTGTAGAGTGTGACCATGCCGAGCTGCCCACCGCGCTCAAAGGCAATCCCTGAGCCGATCACAGTCAGCCAAACGAAAAGATTGATCGTAAGCTCCTCTGTGAAAGCGAATGAGAAGTGAAAAAGATAGCGACTGAGAACATTGATAAAAGCGATCGACGCCATAGCAAACAGAAAAATGGCAACAAGCCAATGGTCTATCCTGATCGGTCGTTTCGATTTTCCCATCAAATCCCCCGAAAAACGCTCATAGCCCTCAGTCTTCGATTGCCGGAGCATTGCACATGTTGCTCATGCCCTTTACCCGGACCGTGAGCTATGAGCCTTTGCTATCCGCTGATCGCTACTTGCTCATATCAGCCTTTGCCTTCTCGTAGAGTTCCGTTCCTATTTTGGGAATCCATGCATCATAAACGGGCTTCGTAGCCTTCAAAAAGGCCTTGAGGTCGTCATCGGAGAGAAACGTAACCGTCATACCCTTGCCCTCCATGAACTTTATAGGTTCAGGAAACTCCATTTTATGATTGAACTCGTTCTTGAGAATGTTGAGCGACTTTTGCCCGTCAAGCCCCGCCCGGCAAAGAGCCGTCTCAAATCGTCCGGATTCTATCGCTGCTTCTTGGAGAGCTTTCTGGATATCCTTAGGAAACGCAGCCCATTCCTTCTTGTTCCAATAGACGATCAGGGGATCTACCAGATAGTTCCAGAAGGTAGCGTATTTGTTGTACTGCCAGATCTGAACAGGAATGAGAACGCCGACCGGATTCTCCTGGCCGTCGACCACGCCTTGCTGAAAGGCTGTCACCGCATCACCCCAGTTCATGTTCACCGGGTCAGCGCCAAGCTGCCTGAAGATGTCGATGAAAATGGGGCTGCCTACCACGCGGAGCTTGAGTCCTTTCACATCTTCGGGACGATGTATGGCCAACTTGTTGTTGGTGACCTGCCTGAAGCCGTTCTCCGCCCAGGCAAGGGGTTTGAGACCTACAGCCTCCATAGACTCGAAAACGGCCTTCCCGGTTGCCCCTTGTTCCATCTTGTCCAGGTTCTCAAAGGTGTTGATGAAGAAAGGAAGGGAAAAGATGTTGCACTCTTTGATCACCGGTGAGATGTTGATGGTCGACTCATAGGCGCAATCAATGACACCGTTGGCCACCAATTGGGCTGATTTCAACTGAGCGCCTTTGAGCAAAGCACTCCCGTAATAGGGCTTGATATTGATTGTTCCTTTCGTTTTTTCCTTTGCCAGCTCAGCGAACTTTATAGCACCCATGCCCCAGTAAAAGGTGGGGCCTACGTTGAGCTGCATCTTGTACTCTTTTTTGAATTGCGCAGCCTCGCTTCCGGTTGTAAAGAGCAGTAATACGGAAAGCGATAGAGCAAAAATCATGATACCTTTAAGATAATTAGTTTTTCTTGTCGTCATGGCCTCCTCCTGTTTTTTTACATTAGATTCCTCCAGCCTATGCCTTTTATGCCTCTATACCTCACCTCCCTCCTGCTCACCATCGATCTAGGCTAGGACCTCGATAGTGTGATAAACGTAGGCTAAAGGCATCTGCCTTCATTGAACATAACGCAGAGAACGAAAGCGTAATTGTTCCCTTCGCTCATTCTCAAGGAAAACAATAATTATTTTACCATGATTTTCATGCTCCGCTAGTCTGCGATACTGAATCTCACAGCAGAAAGCGTAGGTATTGGTAAGCCTTTTTACGCGGCGCCCCACGGCAGTCACATCATCTCCTTGTTAACGATGACAACGAGACATTCACTTTCTTCTTTCCCCACATTTTGCCCTCTGTGAGGTGTGGAGGGGTCAAAGTGGACTGCATCTCCAGGTCTGAGCCGTATCCTCTCTCTACCATATACGAGTTCTATCTCCCCCTTTAAAACAAACAGCAGCTTTTCCCCGGGATAGTCAAAAAGAATTGTTGGATCTTTTGCTACCACAGGGTACTTTACGATAAATGCCTCCATCACATGACGGGATTTTATGCTGGTGAACGAATAATAGGTGAAGCCGATCTTCGTCCCCCTTCTGACCACCTGCTTTCGGTTGTTCTTGCGGGTTATGGCATAGCCCTTAAGGTCTCTGTCATCTTCCTCGAAAAAAATGCTGATGGGAACCCCTAACCCCTGGGCGATTTTCGCCAGTGTTCCAATGGGCGGTGCGACCTGATTGTTCTCGATACGGGAGAGCAATGCCTTGGAGAGCCCCAGCTTGTCCCCTAATTGGGCAAGGGTGAGTTCCTTGCTTTTTCTTATCTGGTGGATTCTGTCTGCGATTTTTTTCTGGAGCATAGAGAATTTCTTTAAACTTTTTTATTATTAATAAACTTATAAGAATCTTGTCAAGAATTTTTCATCCAATATCATACCAAGTGCTCGCATTCCACAGGGTATGTTGCATCGCGCATCCTTGAAGGATCTCATTGTTACCTTCCACAACAATTGGGATTAATGAGCACGGACTAAAAGAGTAAAGCTGCCCCTTACCCTGAAAAGAAAAGTGGTTGATATCCGAATAGCCTGGGGATAGCCATAATCAAGGATTCCCAGTAGGTTACAATAAAGAGCACAATGATGGAGGCCAAGAGGAAAGGCAGTATGGCCTTGGTGATTTGTTCGAGTTTTACTTCTCCGATCGCACAGGCGATGAAAAGGCATACCCCAACGGGCGGGGTAGTGAGGCCAATCACCAGATTAAGCACAATGATAACCCCAAAATGGAGGGGATCTACTCCTATTTCATTCATGAGGGGAAGTAAAACCGGGGTCAGAATGATCAGGGAAGCTGTGGTTTCCATGAATGTCCCCACTACAAGCAAGACGATATTTACAAGCAGCAGAATGGCGATGCGGTTATGGGTTATATCAATGACCGCCTCGGTTATATATTGGGGAATCTCTTGGCTGGCCAGGAGCCATGAAAAAATACTCGCGGTTCCGATGACCAGCATAACCAGCGAGCTTGTTACTGCGGTATTTATTATTATCTTTGGCAGATCGACAGGCCTGATATCACGGTACACAAAAAGACTTATCATAAGAGCATAGAAAACGGCTACACAAGCACTTTCGGTAGGGGTGAATATTCCGGTTAAGATCCCTCCCAGGATGATAATGGGCATCATCAGAACCAGTGCAGCATCAAAGGTCGCCTTCAAGGCCTCGCCCACTGATATCAGAGTTCCCTTGGGATAATTTCTTTTACGAGCGTAATAGGCGACCACGCCCATTTGAGAGAGCGCTAACAATGCCCCTGGAACAAAGCCGGCCAGAAAAAGGGAGGCTATCGAGACTTCTCCCAGAGCACCGTAAATAATAAAGGGTATCGAGGGAGGCACGATGGGCCCAACAGTAGAGGATGTAGCGGTAACTGCGGCTGAGAATTCAACATCATATCCTTGTTTTTTCATCGCCGGGATTAGTATCGACCCAACAGCACTCGTATCCGCCACAGCAGCCCCCGTGATCCCCGCAAAAAGCATGCTGATGACCACATTGATGTAAGCTAATCCGCCTCGGAACGACCCTACCAAGACATTACAGAAGGCCACCAGTCTCTGAGTCATGCCCCCAGCGCTCATGATATTGCCGGCGAGAATAAAGAATGGAATTGCCATCAGTACCGGATTATCCATTCCGGTGAATATGCGTTGGGCAGCCAACATATGAGGGATTTCACCCTCTGAAAAAAAAGCTATAAAGGGAGTTAACCCCAAAACAAAGGCAACAGGGACCCCTATGAGGAGAAAAAACGCAAAAGAGATGAGCAAAGTCAGGATTAGCATCTGATTTACCCTTTAATTACGCCGGCTTATGACTACTGCTTGCTATCATCTCCTTTAATCGCAGGCAAATAAAGGTGATTTCGTGTACTAACATGATCAAAGAACCAATGGGGACAGCCATATACGGCCATGACATGGGAATGCGCATGGCAGGACTCAATTGATGACGCGTTATTATGACCAGGCAGAAACCTCCCCAAAATAGTACCCCGAGAAAGGAGGCGATAAAAACCTGTACCAACAGAGACGTCTCCATCCTGATTCCTTTAGGAAACACATCTGTCAAAAAAGTTACAGCGATATGTTCGCCCCTTTTCAGGGCAACCCCGGCCCCCAGCAAGGAAGACCATACCAAGCAATACCGTGCGAACTCCTCTGTCCAGAAAAGAGGAAGGTGGAGAACATACCGGAAAATAACCTCGACAAAGACGACGACAGCCATGCTGGAGATAATAAGAACGATTGCTATCTCCGTAATTCGATTGACTATATGGCTTATCCGCTCCATTTTTATCCGTTTAAGGGGAAGGCAAAACTCTTTTCTTGCGAAGGTATGGAATGTTGCCAGAACACCACTTGCTGTTTCGGCAGGTGAAGTGCTCTTGCCTTGTGGGTTGGGGCTAGATTCCCCACATATGATTAACTACCCTTTTTTACCTCGTAACTCTGTGAGCCGGGTGTTTCATTTCGTTTCCGTGATCTTTTTGATCACCGTCTTCCAGTCCGGATACTGCATAGTGTATTTTTCATAAACTGGCTGCATGGCCTTGAAGAAAATGCTTTTATCCACAGTCCTGATATCCATCCCCCAGGCCTCTAGATCCTTGAGCTGCTTCTGTTCGTTATCTCGAATGATTTTTCTTTCAAAAGCGGAAACCTCTATAGCCGTTTTAATGAAAAGATCCTGCCATTCCGGCTTGAGGGAGTTAAACTCCTTTAAGCTCATGGTCAAAGGTGCGGGTGAATAAAAATGTCCCGTGAGGCTTAAATACTTTTGAACCTCGTTTAGTTTATAGGCGTGAATAATGGCAACCGGGTTTTCCTGTCCATCAATCACTTTTGTTTGAAGGGAGGTATACACCTCACCCCAACTCATGGGAACTGCCTGGGCACCGAGTTGGCGAACAGAAGCGAGGTGAACCGGATTTTCCATGGTTCGAAACTTCAGCCCCTTGAAATCCGCGGGCTTTAGCAAAGGACGAGCTGAATTGGTGAAATTCCTAAATCCATTTTCAAAGAAGGCAAGGCCTTTAAGCCCGCTGTTCTCCAAATCATCCAAGAGTTTTCGACCAATCGTGCCGTCAAGCACTCTATCAACATGCTTGCAGTCTCGAAAAAGAAAAGGTAAGTCCAAAACCATCATGCTAGGACAAAAGCCGGAAATAGGTCCGGTAGCAGTCACGGCAAGATCAATATTCCCAATTTGCATCCCCTCGAGAACCTCCCTTTCCCCTTTTCCGAGTTGCCCTCCTGGAAAGACGCGTATGTCAACAGCCCCTCCGGTAGCATCTTTGATGCGCTTGGAAAATTCCCTCGCCCCAACATTATAGGCGTGCTTTGCCGGAATCACCGTAGCGAGTTTCAACTTCATTGCCTTTTCTTGGGCTGCTGCCTGTAACGGCAAACAGACAGCCAATAGTAAACATAAAACAGAAAAGAATGCTCTCCTCATAAAAAATACCTCCTCTACTAATCAATTTTTTGCATCATTGAAAACTCATGAAAGGGTTGTCAATATATTTTTGGTAATTATCTTATATTTCTTTGAGTAAAGTAAACAGAACAACCTAGTTTATGAAACGAAAGGTTGAACTCATACCCGATAGAAGCACGAACTCGGCGTGTCAATGATCATCGCTGTTATAATTATTGATGGTTTCGTAAAAAGTCATTTTTTCCATTTTTCTGTCATTCCGGCGGAAGCCGGAATCCAGTAAATTCAATAGGTTCTGGATGCCCCCGGCTTACTACACGCCGGGGCAAGCTTATCAAAGCCTGCCCTGGACTTGATCCAGGGTCCGGCATGACGATTAGAAGACTTTTTACGACTTTGTCAATTATTGGTTGAATTAATAATAAAGAATGGCTATCATAAAATGTTATGTTTACTTCATAGATAAGTAAAAGGAGTGATGATATGAATGATGATGGAATGCCGCAACGGTTTACCGGTGCGACAAAATATGTGCTGGATGAGGAGCTGGCAAAGATCGTGAATATCTCTATGGCACTCGAGATGCCGCTCCTTTTAAAGGGAGAACCCGGGACAGGGAAAACCATGCTGGCCCATGCAATCGCAGAGGACCTGGAGATGCCGCTGATCGTGCTGAACGTGAAATCGAGCATGAAGCTGATCGATACCCTGTATCAGTACGATACCCTGACGAGGCTCAACGACAGCAGGTTTGGTGATTCAAGCAGGAATGTGAGCAAGATCGAGGACTATATCAAGATGGGCAAAATCGGTCAGTCCTTCGTCGCAGATGAGAGGTTGGTGCTCTTGATCGATGAGATCGACAAGGCGGATACCGATTTTCAGGATGATATGCTCGATGTGCTCGATCAGATGGAATTCGATATCCTCGAGATCGATAAGACGATCAGGGCCAAACAAAGGCCGGTGATCGTGATAACCTCTAATGCAAAGAAGGACCTCTCCGATCCCTTTCTGGGAAGATGCAATTTTCACCACATCGCCTTTCCAGAGCCGGATATGATGCGGGAAATCGTGCAGGTCCATTTTCCAGAAATCAGCCAGGATCTGCTCGATGCGGCCGTGAAGACCTTCTATCGGCTCAGGGAGTTCAAGGACATGGAAAAGAAACCCGCCACAAGGGAGCTCATCAACTGGATCAGGGCGCTGCAAGCCGATCCTGATTTCGGGGTGAAGGATCTGATAAAGGGAGACATCCCTTACTTGGGGGTTCTCTTCAAGAAGAGCCCCGATTATGCGTTGGCTCAGAGGGCCATATCCAGATTCAGGTTGTAGAAGGTGTTTGTCGAATTTTTTTACATATTGCGGCAGGTAGGGGTGCCGGTCACACCCACCTCATTCTTGAAGCTGCAGAAGGCCTTGAGCAAGGGTCTCATCAACTCCGTGGATGATTTCTATATTGCTGCCCGATCCATCCTGGTAAAAAGCGAACGCTACTTTGACCTCTTTGACCAGGTATTCGCCCACCATTTCGAGGGGGTTGAGCTGATCGATCCCACCGAGTTTGAGCTGACCAAGGCCGCCAAGGCCCTCCTGGATGAGTGGCTAAAAGACCCGCAGGCCCTTGCGGAGGCCCTTGGGATCAATGAGGAAACCTTGTCCAGTCTAAGCCCTGAAGAGTTGCTCAAGTATTTTCTCGATAGGCTTAAGGAGCAGACCGAGGCACACCACGGCGGAAGCAAATGGATCGGCACAGGAGGCACCTCACCAGTTGGGCATTCCGGCTATCATCCAGGCGGCATGAGGGTTGGGGGTAGCTCCAGGAATAAATCAGCAGTCAAGGTAGCCATGGATAGAAGGTACCGAGATTATTCCAAAGAGGCCCCCCTCACCCGGCGCCACATGGGAGAGGCCCTTAAAAGGCTGAGAAACATGATACCCAGTGGACCAAAGGATCAGATCAACATCGATGAGACTATCTACCAGACCATGAAAAACGCGGGGGAGATCGAGATCATATTCGACCGGAGCCTGAAGGACAGGCTCAAGGTGATACTGGCCATAGATAACGGGGGCTGGTCAATGGACCCTTACATAGATATCGTCCAGAGTCTGTTTGATTATTCAAGGAGCCAGTTCAAGGATCTGAAGACCTTCTTTTTCCATAACACCATCTATGATTACCTCTGGGCCGATCCGCCACGGTATTCAAAGCCGCATAAGGTGGAGGAATTCGTTAGAATAGATCCGGAGACGAGGTTCGTCATTGTTGGCGATGCGAGCATGGCGCCCTATGAGCTTATGGCCACTGACGGCTCGATCCACATAGAGGAAAGGAGCGGCAGGCCGAGCCTAGAGAGGCTTCACTTACTGGCCACGACCTTTCGGCACGCCGCTTGGCTCAACCCTAAATCAGAGATAGAGTGGCCTTACACGAGAAGCATCAATATTATACGTGAGATCTTCCCCATGTTCGAGATCACCTTGGACGGCCTGGAGAAGATGGCGAACCACCTGATGACCAAAAATTGATGGTCTCGGAAAAAGTCGAAAAAATCCCTCTCCCTCGATGGAGGAAGGCTCAAGGGAGCCTTTATACTCGCATATTTATATAAGTCCCATGTTCAGTTTACTCGCCTTCACCAGGATGCCCTGTGCGGAAGCGCGGGGAACTTTACTTTGATGACTTCGTGACCGAGTCTTTCATACGCTAATATTTTATGAGGGATTTCCAAAATTCTGGATCATCGTCTTTCCAGTTCGGGCCGAACCTCCTGTCACAAAAGCCACTGAGCCTTTCATACCACTTTGCCCACACATTTTTCTTCTTTTCCCTGGCCTCAATGATATCAGCCACGAACACATCGATCTTGCCGATCTCATCCTTGGGCACGTAAAAGGAAGCCCCCTCTTGGAAGGATTTCTTGAGGTTCTCCTTGGACAGCGCATGGGCTGTGAGCATCAACGCGGGAATATCCCTCTTGTTAGCGATCTCTAACAGATCATACCCTTGGACGCCCATGATATCCAACACCGTGACGTGGTAATAGTTGTTCTCAAGAAGCTCCTTTGCCTCTTCAAAATTCGATGCCCTGTCGACCTTGCACATATCGAGGAGCTCGGTGAGGGTATCCAATATATCCTCTTCGTCATCCACAATCAGTACCCGTTTACCTCTAAGGATTTTCTTTGGATCCATTTCCCACTCCTTATTTTTTATTTATTGTACCATGCAAGTCTTTGTAGTCAAGTGGTTCCTTTGGCTCGATTATAGTTGCCCCGAATCCACTCAAAACCCCATGATAACACTCTCATTGAACCAATCTGAACGAATGAACACACGACATTCGTCATGGAGCTTATTGCCTTGGGCTGGTGACCATCGTTGTTCGATATGAAACAAATCCGAGCACTACATAATTTATCTTGACAATTCAGCATTCGCAATCTACTGTAATTCGGAAGAATATTGCGCTTTTTCAGTTCATAAAGGTCTCATGATCGCCTGAGTAAGGCTTAGGCTCTTGCTAAACAAGGTCAAAAACCACGGAAGGCATATTGAAAAGCCGCTTTCCCTTGATATCTACTTCATGAAACGCTTTTCGGCAGCAATAATACCCTTATTGATACGGTTATGAAAGGAGGATACACACGATGAGCCCAGATAGCTTATTAAAGGATAAGCATGTGTTGGTGGTGGATGACGAGCCCGATATACTGGAGATCGTGGAAGACGAGCTGGATATGTGTATGGTTAGTAAGGCAGCGGATTACGATACGGCACTGCAACTGCTGGCAAGTTACACCTTTGATATTGTGATCCTCGATATCATGGGAGTAAACGGCTTTGAGCTCTTGAGGGACTCCGTATCCAGAGGATTTCCCACGGTGATGCTTACTGCACATGCCCTTTCACCGGAATCATTGAAGAAATCCATAAAATTGGGTGCGGTTTCCTTTCTGCCGAAGGAGAATATCCCGGAACTCAAGACCTATCTTGAGGATGTGGTATTGGGTGGCGGAAAGCCCGTATGGAAGAAGCTCTTTGACAGGATGGGAGCATATTTTACCAAACGCTTTGGCCCTGATTGGCAGGAAAAGGACAAATTTTTCAAGGATTTCATAGAGCAGTTAGCAAAAGAAGGCATAACGGAGAAGACCTGACCAATTGCCTCGTTCTCCCGCAACCTTAGCAACCTTACTCGCATACAAGTCAGATGTACGAGTGACATGAGCGGGCAAGGCCCATTCAGTCCGTGGTGTTTTCCTGTCCTTTGCTATCCAAAAGAGGAGGCCATCGGGATAGTTCCCGGGGCCTTTTTTTCACGGTATAGCATCGCAAAGCGACTCGAGCCGCGTATGTATGAGCCTCAGGCCCATTCCTAAAAATTAGACTTGAGAAAGGAGGATTGAAATGGTGGAACAGGTGCCGACGCGCGAAGAGGCCCTCACATTGCTCCATGAGTACAATAAAAGCGATAGCCTGCGCAAACACGCGCTTAGCGTCGAGGCAGTCATGCGCTACATCGCAAGGAAGCGCGGGGAAGATGAGGAAAAGTGGGGAATCATAGGCCTTATTCATGATCTCGACTACGAAAAATTTCCCGATCAACACTGCACCAAGACAAAGGAGATTCTCGAGGAACAGAGTTGGCCCGAGGAATATATTCGTGCCGTCATATCTCATGGGTGGGGACATTGCTCGGATGTAGAGCCGAAGACCACCCTGGAGAAGACGCTTTATACCATTGATGAGTTAACCGGGCTCGTCGCCGCCAGCGCCCTGGTTCGCCCATCGAAAAGTGTGGTGGATTTGACCGTGAAATCGGTGAAGAAAAAATGGAAATCACCGGCATTCGCGGCTGGGGTAAACCGATCGATCATAGAAAAGGGTGCGGAGATGCTGGGCCTTGAACTCTCAGAACTCATAGAAGACACCATAATGGGCATGAGGGAGGTAGCAAACGAGATAGGCTTGAAGGGGGCTATTGATTGATATTTTTCAATCAAAATTCAATACCGGCAGTGCCGCGTTTAGACCAAAAATTCAAGAGACAGAGAGGTTCAGTTCCTGAGGAACCGCTCGAATACCGTGGATATTTGCGACAAACACGCCCACCAGCACCATAGCGCCACCTCCTCCCTGCACGAGTGTAAGGCTTTCACCTATCAGAACCCAGGCGCTCAGTGCGGTCACTACTGGTATCCCGTTTATGAAGATCGCTGCCCTGGTGGCTGGCAGCTTCGTGAGGGTATAATTATAGCAGAGAAAGGCGCCTATGGTGGCAAACAGGGTCAGGAAGACAAGGGCCGTCACGGAGCGCAGGCTAATCTCAGCCCACTGGACCGTGGGAAGCTCCCATAAGAATGCCGGCACAAACAGCAGAGCTCCGTATATCGCCTGAAGGCCTGTGAACTCCATGGCGGAATGTTTCTTTCCAAGAGATCTGGCGAAGATGATATAAAACGCCGCTGAGAGGACCGCACCGAGGATAAGGAGGTCTCCGAGCAAATGGCTGCTTACAGCCCAGCTGAATTGAGGATCAGCTGTGACCAGGATTGCGATTCCCCCAAGAGAGGTCCCCATGCCAATAATCCCTGCCAGCCTTGTGCGCTCTCCGAGAAAGAGGGCGGAAAGGATGAGTACTACCACGGGTATTGTGGCGATGATTAAGGAGGCCATTGGTGCTGTGGTGTACTGAAGGCCGATAGTCTCAAAGGCGAAGTAGAGACCCGGTTCACAGAGCGCCATGAGGATAACCCTCCCATGCTCCTTCAGGGTCAATCGGGGGAAGCCCCGCAGGACCATCAGGATCAAGAACACACAACCGGCAAGGGCAAAGCGCGCGAGGATAAGGGTAAAGGTTGGAATGCTCTCCAGGGCTATCTTTGTTGCCACAAAGGATACACCCCAAAAGATCACCGCCGAACATAACACTAGATATGCCCCAATCTCCTTATCCCCGCTCAATAACCTGCTCCCTTGCCTTTCAGCTATGCCTCACCGTAGACACCGGCATACATTCCGATTGCCGGTGTTGCCCTTAACAACGCCACCAGTGCGCCTCGTTGAACCGTACCAACGGCAAGATGCCCTTATAGCACGTTTCGAGCATCTCCGTAAGAATTTTGGGACCTATGACAACTTCTTCGGGAATGAGAAGGGGCGGTCTTGTCTTGACGTTGAATACGATACATTCTATATTTGATGGCCTCGTAAAAAGTCGACATTAGTGTCATTGCGAGCGACCTGCCCGCCACCTGCCCGCCATCAGCTGCGCTTCAGGCGCTGGCAGGCGGGTGCGAGTCCGCAAGGCGAGGCGGGCGGGAGCGAAGCCGTTCGGCCTCGAGCTCATGGCCGAGAGGCAATCTCCTTCAATGCAAGTACTTGAATGTATGAGATTGCGGAGCCTGTTCCGAGCGGAGCGAGGAATCTTTTTTCTCTGAGTTTTGACCATGGACCTTGGCGTTTATGAACCCCGCCGCAGGCGGGGCTCCGAGTTTGCTTCGGCTTTGCCTCGCAACCACCCCGCTCCTCGCAATGACAGGTGAAAAGACTTTTTTACGAGTTTGTCATATTTTAAAGATAGAAATCGATGTTTTTAACCATAGTAATACATAGATACGGGAGAAGTGATGGAGGGCTCCGGAAAAGCTGATCGTTTCTTTAACAGGGAACGTGAAACAATGGATTGGGAAAAGAGAAAGGCGGATCTCAACACGAGGTTCCTGGAGACCTTTCGAAACGCCTATCAGAACTCAAAGGCATACAGGGAGATCTTTACATCCTCAGGCATAGAGGTATCCGATATCCAAGGCATAGACGATATGGAGAAGCTCCCCATGCTTCGGATGAGCGATCTCGTGGAGCGGCAGAAAAAGGATGCGCCTTTCGGGGGATTCGAGACCGCCGATTTGAGCGGGCTACAACGGATCTACATCAATCCCGGCCTCATCTGGCAGCCTGGGGAACGGGATTATCAAGACACTACCTGGGCCGAGGCCCTCTGCGGCGTGGGCTTCAAGGAGGGAGACCGGATCATCAATACCTTCAACTACCACATGTGGCCGCTCGCCTTCATGCTGGATGAGTCGTTAAAGAAGATCGGGGCGGTGGTAATCCCAACGGGTGTGGGAAACACCCTGATGCAGATCAAGATCATGCAGGCTTTAAGGGTCAACGGGTTTATCGGTACCCCCAGTTTCATCATGACCCTGGTGCAACGGGCAGAGGCCATGGGGCTTGATGTAAGGAAGGATCTCTTTCTTGAAACCGCCCTTGTGGGGGCGGAGATTCTGCCTGAATCCCTGCGCTCCCGCATCGAGGACAGACTGGAGATAACAGTCCGGCAGGTATATGGAACGGTTTTTTTGGGCTGCATCGGGTATGAATGCGGGCATATGACCGCCTTACATGTGCCGGATGATATCCTCGTTGAGATCGTGGATCCGCACACGGGCAAACGGGTTGAGCCGGGAGCGATCGGCGAGGTCGTAGCCACCAATTTCAATGCCTTTTATCCCATGATCCGGATGGGAACAGGCGATCTGTCCATGTTTGCCATGGAATCATGTCCCTGCAGACGAACAGGCCCTCTCCTGAAGAGGATTCTGGGGAGGGTTGATCAGGCCACCAAGGTGAAGGGCACCTTTGTTCATCCATGGCAGGCGGATGAGGTCATTTCCCGATATCCTGAGGTCTTCAAGTATCAGGTCGTGGTGACCCGGGAGAACCACAAGGACGTGATGACCTTTGTGGTTGAACTGAGGGAGGAGATACCCAGGCCGGAGGTTATTCGCGGCCGTATCGAACGGGATATCAAGGAACTGCTCACGATAAAGGGCACCGTGCAGATCGTGCCGCGGGGGACCATTCCCGATCTCCATAAAAAGATCGAGGACAGAAGAACCTGGGAATAGCCGTCGCGCACTGAGGAGCAGTACCCATGGAAGACGAGAGAATCGGCGGGATCATGCAGAGCGACGGGCGTGCGCTCATAAAGGTCATGTCCGTGCCTGATCATACAAGCGTAGCAGGGGCCGTGTTCACAGCCATGGCGGAAAACGGCATCAACATCGAGCTTCTGGTGGAGAGCTTCGACTTGGATGACTGCGGCAATTTCGCCATGGTTATCGACGGGAAGGACCTGGATCGTGCCGTGGGGATACTTGAGGACTTGAAATCCACCATAGATGCCAAGGTCATCTCCTACACCCCTGATGTGGCAGTGATCACGGTATTCGCGCCTCACCTGCGTGAAAAACCCCGCATCCACGGCAGGATGTTCTCCTCTATAGCATCCATGGGGGTCAGCTCCCTTGCCATCAGCACCTCCCTTTCGAGCGTATCCTGCGTGGTGGAGGGTCAGCATCTTGACATCGCTATCAGGGCCTTATCAGAATCCTTTGATCTCCCCTATGGCGTGAAGGATCGGCCTAAGGATTACTGATTATTGGTCAGGCTCCCTGCAAGGATCGATCATCGAGTCAGCTGTTCCGCTCCTTATGGTGGCAGGAGCATGATCCCTGCCGCGAACCTTCCCGTATCGCCCCCCTGGTTCCTGTACGAAAAGAAGAGGCCGGCCTCGTGGCAGGTACACCTCCCGGCTATCTCGATATTTTTCCTCTCAATACCTGCACGGAGAAGCACTTCCAGGTTCGCCTTCCACAGGTCAAGATAGCCCTCCCCGCCTTTGGTTTCATTGACGATGAGGTCGTTTCTTCCTTGAAATACGCTTTTCACCTGTGAGATGACATCCGGGCCGATCCTATAGCAGCACGGCCCGATAGACGGCCCAATCCCCACCATGATATCCCCTGGGGATGAGCCAAAGGCTTCTACCATCGTAGAAACGGTATGGGAAGCTATGGATTTCAGCGTGCCCCTCCATCCCGCATGGGCAACCCCGATAGCCCGCATCAATGGGTCGAAGAAGAGCATGGGCACGCAATCGGCTACGAGGACCATCAGACAGATTCCCGGCGTATCGGTGACCATGGCATCGGTGTCAGCAATGGCATTTTCGTAGTCCGTGCTGCCGCTTCCTCTCAGTTCATCTGAGACAACCCTCACATTGCCCGAGTGAATCTGCCTGGCAAAGGTTAACTGATCAAGCTGGATCCCAACGGCCTCGGCAAGCCTCTCTCGGTTTTTGACCACCGTATCCCGATCATCCCCCACATGGAGGCCCAGATTGAGCGAGTCATAGGGGAACCCGCTAGAGCCACCGGTTCTGGTTGATATAAAGTGCCTGATCGTCCTATGCGCCAACAGGTTTTTAAAAAATAGTATGGTTAAGGAGCCTGCATATTTCTCGATCATGTAACCTCCTTGTTGCAAAGTGTCCTCTCCTCTTACAAGAGAACATCCATCAGACATCGCTTCAAATAGAGGAGCACGGCATCTTTGTAAAGGAAAATTACCGTGATTGGATATTCCATACTATATTTACGACTCCAGGAAAAAATAGTGTTGACATAGAAAAATAATTTATGCCAATAATTACATATATCAATCATGATATAAACTTTCTTAAGCGTTTATGGGTAACTAAACAAAAAAGGAGGGAGCAGATGAGAGAAACACATTTCTTCAAGTGGATAGGGTTTATGGCGCTCGCAATGATACTATTACTGCCTCAGGGCAACGTACGTGCCGAGGTTTCCGGCAAGGTGATTATCTTCAATGCCGGGAGTTTGACCATGCCCCTTGCCCAGATGGAAAAAGAGTTTGAGGCAACGTACCCCGGGGTGGATGTACTTCGGGAAGCGGCAGGGAGCCAGCAATGTGCCCGAAAGATCATTGACCTTAAAAAACCCTGTGATATCATGGCATCGGCCGATTACAAGGTGATTGACAAACTCCTTATTCCGAACTATGCGGATTGGAATATCCGTTTTGCCACCAATCAACTCGTTCTTTGTTACACGGATAAGAGCAAATATGCAGGTGAAGTGAAGGCTAAGAATTGGTATGAGATCTTGGCTCGGAAGGGAGTGATCTGGGGTCACTCTGACCCAAACCTTGATCCATGCGGCTATCGGGCACTCATGGTGCTGCAATTGGCCGAGAAATACTACAAGATACCGGGGCTTTATAAACGCTTGATCGCGAACCGTCCCAAAGAGAACATTCGCCCCAAGTCGGTGGAGCTCGTCTCACTTCTTCAGACTGGAAACATGGACTATGCCTGGGAGTATCTCTCGGTGGCCGTACAGCATGGGTTGAAATACACCCTTCTTCCCGACGAGATCAACCTGGGGAATTATCAGTTCGATACGTTCTATTCCCAGGCGGTAGTGAAAGTCACCGGTAAAAAACCGGGCACGTTCATGGATATGAAGGGGGGCTCGGTGACCTACGGAGTCACAATGGTCAAGGATGCCCCGAATCGGGAGGCGGCAATAGCCTTCCTGAAGTATATGCTCGACCCGCAGGGCGGGCTTAAAATCCTAAAAGACCAGGGGCAGCCTCCCTTTATCCCCTGCAGGGTTCCAACTAAGGCCATGAAATCCTCACTTCCGAAACCGCTCCAGAACCTCGTAGAGGTCAGGGATTAACATAAAAAAGGATGGGCCATGAAGCGTGAGCCGTTTTTCTGGATATCGGTCTCTTGTGGTATCGTGATCATGGCCTTTATCCTTCTTCCCTTAATCCAGATGATGAGCGCCCCGTCCGCAGGAATGCTCAAGGAGACCATACAGGATAAAGATGTGGTACGGTCGATCTGGCTGAGCATATACACAGCCGGATTGGCCGCCTTGATCTCCTTTGTCTTTGGCACCCCTCTCGCCTATCTCCTGGCCCGGCACGATTTCAGAGGGAAGAGGCTTGTGGAGGGCATCATCGATCTTCCCATCGCCATTCCCCATCCCGTGGTGGGCATTGCGATTCTGAGCGTTGCAGGGAAAAATCACTGGTTCGGGCAGATCTTGGCCGAGCTGGGAGTACGGATCATGGGGAGTGTGACCGGGATCGTGACCGTGTTGACCTTTGTTGGGATTCCCTTCTATCTGAACGCCACCAAGGCCGGATTTGAGGCCATCTCCCCTCGCTTGGAGAAGGTTTCGCGGAGTCTTGGTGCCTCGATGTTCAGCACCTTCGCTCGCATTACCTTTCCCCTCGCATGGCGGAGCATGCTCATCGGCATTATCATGTGCAGTGCCCGGGCTATCAGCGAGTTCGGGGCAGTGGTCATCGTGGCCTACCATCCCATGATTGCGCCGGTGTTGATCTATGAACGTTTCGAGGCTTACGGCCTGAAATATTCCCAGCCGGTGGCTGTCTGGCTGGTTTCCATCTCCCTTATCCTGTTCCTGCTTCTGCGGATCCTGACACTCCATAAGGTTGAAGAGCAATGATCGCGATCAGAGGGCTGGACATAGATCTTCGGGATTTCCATCTTCGCGATGTCGATCTCGAGATAGCGGAAAACGAGTTCTTCATCCTTATGGGGCCAACGGGCGCGGGAAAGACTGTCCTGCTGGAGGCGATAGTGGGGCTTGTTCCGATCAAAAGCGGCAAGATATATATCGGCGGCAAGGACATCACCGGATTACCCCCTGAGAAACGGGGCATCAGCATCGTGTATCAGGATTACGCCCTCTTCCCCCACCTTACTGTCAGGGACAATATCACCTACGGCCTGCACTTTCACAAGATCGGCAAGAGGAAGGCACAAGAGAGGCTCGCTCAATTAATAGAGGTATTAAATCTCTCCCATCTGCAACACCGCCTTCCGGCCAATCTAAGCGGCGGTGAGAAACAGCGGGTTTCCGTGGCGAGGGCCCTCATGGTCGAGCCAAAGGTGCTGCTTCTCGATGAGCCGCTCTCCGCACTTGATCCCAGGTTCAGGGAGGAGGTGAGAGGTGCGCTCAAGAGGCTTCATCGAACCTCGAACATCACGTTTCTGATGGTAACCCACGATTTCGCCGAGGCCCTCTCCCTGGCGGGACGTGCCGCGGTCATGAACAACGGGAGGATAGAGCAGATAGGCGAGATAGAGGACATATTCAAGAGACCCAACTCCGCCTTTGTGGCCGATTTCGTGGGTATGAAGAACCTTTTCAGCGCTGAGTTCAGAGGGACGAAAGCCCTTGTCTCAGGCCTGGAAATCGAGTTGGGGGTTACCCCGGTCAACAGCCACGGATACATCGCGATCAGGCCCGAGGATATCGTTATCAGCAGGAGGAGATTCTCATCGAGCATGAGGAATTCATTCCCTGCGGTGGTTACCGCTATCATCGATCAGGGATTCTACTACGAGGTCCGCGTTCAGAGCGGAGAGGTCGCCTTCGCCTCCCTCATCACAAAAAGCTCGCTCATCGATCTCAAGCTTCGAGAAACCGCGGATGTCGTTATCTCCTTCAAGGCGGCTTCAATCCATTTTTTTTAGGCGGATATTTAAATGTTGAAACTACCCTGGTAGATAGACTGAAGGCGGAAGGCTGGCAGGATAGGTATTTCCCTCTTCAGTCTTCAATATCCTCAGTTTGGCACAAAGCCCAGGTTTTCTGTATGACCAGTATTTATCCGCCAGATTTAAGGCGGATTCATTACTGATTCAACCGAAGATCGTCGAAACCGAGAAAGTCTTGAATGGGTTGACTCAATCATTGCAAAATAATTAAACTTCAGACTTCAGCCTATTAACCTGAGCTGTTTTAAATGTTGCATATGAGGTCCCGGATTTGGTATATTTTATTTTATTGAAAACTAAAGCAAAGGAGATGGATCATGAAAATAAGTGCACGAAACACCTTGAAAGGCACGGTAAAGAAGGTGGTGCACGGCATGGTTAGCTCAGAGGTGACCGTTGAGCTAGCGGGAGGCATCGAGATCGTCTCTGTGATCACCAAGACATCGGCTGAAAATCTGGGGCTGGCCAAGGGAAAAGAAGTCACCGTTGTGATCAAGGCATCGAATGTGATGATAGCGGTAGACTAATTCGGAACCGGCTCTCAGAAAACCAAGGGGCTTATCTGAGCATCACGCAAGGTGATGAAGAAGGGGCTAAGGCCCCTTTTTTCTTATCACCCTATCAAGGCAATCCAAAGAATCCCTTCAAGCATACCTCCGGCTAACGAGGTCTCCTATTGTCTGACGAACTCCCTCTGGGCAAGGCCTGAAAACCATTTCAGCTCTTTTTTATACATCCATCTTAACTCCCTCGCTAAGCCCGGCTATGCCGGTGGTACTGACTCCAATCGCACCAAATAACGCTAACTTCCCAAATGTATTCCGTCTTTGCCGGTATGCCTTAAGCCAGCTTGACGATGCGGCAGGCGAGACCTCTCAAAGTAATATACCCTGACACTTCATCCCTTAATTTCGCATCCAGCAGAATATTGGAGTTCGAGCCGGGCCAACCGTAGGGAATGGATATCACGCCGTGCCTGATATCCTCGGTGACCTTTGCCTTTATCTTTATCATGCCGCGCGGAGTTTTAATGCCGATAGTCTCACCGTTAACGACATCATATTTATTGGCGGTGACGGGACTTATCTCTGCCTCCGCTTCCGGTACCAGGACCCGCAGACCGTTTATATCATGCAGCTGGGCGCCCTGAATTTCCACTTTTCTAGCGCCGGTGAGCAATGTCTCAGGATACCGTTTGGCCAATTCCGGGTCCTCTAACGGGCTCTGCTGCGGCTCGACATGCGTGGGGAAACCGGAAGCGCCGAGTTCTTCCATCCTCGGGGAATAGAGCTCTATCTTCTTGCTATCGGTAGAAAAACCTATTTTGTCATAGATATGATATTCTTTCTCGCCGAACATCATCCCTTCGGGATGGTCTTTCAAGTCCTGCAGGGTAACGCCCGAGGTCGAGAAAAGATGCTCCGCTACTTCCTCGTCGGTATTCCAGGGGAAAAACTCCCCGTAACCCATCTTGCGTCCCAGCAGGGTCCAGATTTTCCAGATGGGCATGCTCTCATAAAGAGGCTCGATAACCTTTTTGCGCAGCATAATATAGGGAACGCAGTACGATATCGCATAGGGAAAGCCGCCGACACCGGTTTCCTCCAGGAAGGTGCAGGCAGGAAGAGCGTAATCGGCAAGCTGGCATGTTTCCGTCATAATGGGATCGATGCTTACGAATATCTCAAGGTTTTGCAAGGCATCCAGGAATCGATTGGTATCCGGGAAGGTTATAGCCGGATTGCTGCCCGAACTGATAAGGGCCTTTACCGGGTAAGGTTTCTCCGTCATCATCGTCTCGGTCATCATCGATGCCGAGCCATACGGAGGCGTCCGTTTGCCGAAATGGTGGAACACGGGATATTCGTCGTATCCGAGGTTATTTTCCTCTACCGGCACGCGCAGGTCTGCAAGCCTGATCTGGGGGCAGGTAACCCACCCGCCCGGCCTGTCTACGTTTCCGGTGATGGCCATCAATATCGCAAAAGCCCTCTCGTTCTGAAGGCCGTTGGCATACTGGTTAAGGTGTCCTACTCCTTCCATGATGCAGGCAGGATGGGTATTGGCGAAAATCCGCGCGATACGCCTTATTTCCGCCGCCGGTACGTCGCTGATTTCCTCAGCCCATTCCGGAGTTAAGTCCTTGACATGTTCTACCAGCTTATCGAAGCCCAACGTCCATCTGTCAACGAACTCCTTGTCCCATAGGTCTTCTTCGATAATGACATTCATCATTGCCAGGGCTATGGCGCAATCGGTACCGGGCCGGGGCTGCAGATAGATGGCATCGTTCGCCAGCGGAATACGGCGGACGTCGATGACTATCAGCTTCAACCCTTCTTCTTTAAGCTTCCGGCGGATTATCTTGCCGTTTGGCCAGTAGCTTTCATCCGGATTATGCCCCCAGAGGATAATGCAGTCAGCATTGCTCGGCTCTTCCACGGGATAGCGGCCGAATGTAATCTGGCGGGCCAGAATCCGGGTACGGAAACAAATGCCTTCCGGATTAAAGAAATTGGGACTGCCGTAGGCCTTGGCCAGGCGCTGGTTAAAAGCCGCCATCTCGAAGTGCTCGACGCCGACTCCTCCGGTCCAGGTGGCCAGGGTGTGAGCGCCGTATTTCTGCTTCAACTCCAGCAGCTTGCCGCCTATTTCATCGAGGGCCTGGTCCCAGGATATTCTCTCGAATTTCCCATTGACTTTCTTCATCGGAAATTTCAGACGAGTAGGGGAGTAAACCCAGTCCACCAGGTGCTGGCCTTTAGGGCATAACTGCCCCTCGTTCAGCCAGTGCTCCTTAGCACCTTCCACCTTAACTAGCTTGCCATCCTCCACATAGGCATCTACGCCGCAGCAGTTAATGCATAATCCGCAGTCCGTCTTGATAACTTCCATTCGATTAACCTCCAACATTTATTTGATTGTATTTCTAAATGACCATACATATGCACGTTGGCATATCCGCTCTTAATCCCGTTCACGCCGGCACATTGGGATAAGGCTCTTATGCAACCACTATCGGCAGGATAATAGCAGGTTGTACTGAACGTCCTTCAACTGAAGAGAATTGAAATAATGACCATTCACTGCTAACCAAGGGTTGCCGCTAAGAGGCCGGGTTCCGGCTCGTCGATACAATGTCATGTAGAATTAAAGGTTGACATAAAAGATTTCTTATGTCAATAAATATATATATCAATATTGATATAATAATTTCTTCAAACATTATTTTGAAAAGCTCCAGTTTCTTAAATACTTGCGAGTTCGCGCCTAATTATCTAAATTCTGGATACACGGAGAGATGGTGACAAAGGGATCAGCATGGAACCTATTCATTCTTCTCGTTGGGATGAGTCTGTTCCTTTTGCCGCTGACCATAGGCGATGCCGCAGCCGAAAAAATCTTCCTTGCCGGCTATCAGGGTGGCTTCTACGTTAGTCCGAAAAGCAAGGTGCTATAGAGCTAAAACTTGGGGGTGCTTTTCAGGTCGATTACCGCCACTACGGAGAAGAGCAGAGGGAAGACTGGCGAGGGGGGGCCGAGCGGCCTGGGAGGAGAATACAAGAGGGATTCGGTTTCAGGAACTGCCCTTAACTCCCGAACGCATGTTCATGGCTATCCGGAACAAACGGCGCAACGGAAAGGCGGACAGCATATCAAAATAGAGATCCCTCTGGAGGGTCATGTGTTCAAAGGGGGCACACAGATCGCTCCAAGCGTAAC
>Ga0307434_1000548_pt1 | contig 24642 bp, 20 predicted proteins | sample SalMarWE160220MG_FD_202156 | JGI IMG/M metagenome (GOLD analysis project Ga0307434, IMG submission 202156) | Salt marsh sediment microbial communities from the Plum Island Ecosystem LTER, Massachusetts, United States - WE1603-220 | ecosystem: Environmental > Aquatic > Marine > Intertidal zone >... | reverse complement strand
AGTTATTCCCAGGCTTAAGATGGAAGGGAAAAGGCGATGGCTGATGGACCGTATGTGTTCGTTTTGCAGCTCCTCAAGTTTCTGGCGGACGTCAGCTAGCTCCCTGGTCATCCATTTTGACCGGGCCTTGGCCTCAAGCTCGGCAATCTTATGCTCAAGTAATATAAGCCGGCTTTGCACCGTCCCGTGAAGCTGACTGGCAATGTCTTTACGCAGAGACTCTTGAGCGTTGATAAGGCGCTGGTGTGACATACTTAGCTCTTGCGCCCGTGCCGCGGCTATTTCGCGCTCGTGTGATTGTCTCGCCGTTTCTTTTTGCTTGGTGATGTCATGGAAAATGCCCAGTATACCGACAGTTTTGCCGCTTTCATCTATGAACGGGGTCTTGAATGTTTCCACGGCCCTTTCTTGTCCGTGTTCGATGTATCTCTCTTCAATTCTTTCTGTATTCCCCGACTCAATCACTCTTTTATCGTCTGCTCTATATTTTTCGGCCAGGTCCCTGGGATAGAAGTCATAATCTGTATGCCCCGAGAACTCTGCGGGCTTTATCTGCAGGTCTTCGGCGAAATTGCTATTGCAGGAAATGTAAACTGAATCCTTATCCTTAAAGAATATTTTCTGTGGAATATTTTCAACCAGAGTTCTGTATTTTCCTTCGCTTTCCCTAAGAGCCTGCTCCGCCCGCTTACGATCGGTGATATTCCGCACAAATACGACTACTTGCCCGCCCTCCACATCAATGTAATTTGCGCTAACCTCAACATCAATTATCTTCCCGTCTTTACGTTGATGCCGGGTCTCAAAAAAGTCGTAACCCTGCGCCACTACCTTTTCTTTATGCTGAGCAATCTCTTCGAGCGTTTCTACCGCTTCAATATCAGGTAGGGACATCTTAAGCAGTTCTTCACGAGTATAACCAACCATCTTACAGTATGAAGCGTTGACCTCTAGCAATCTAGCACCCAGACCCACGACATAAAAACCGTCAGGGGCTGTTGCTATTATTACCCGATGTTTCTCATCTGCCTGCTTGCACTCGGTGATATTCCTGCCAATCTCAAGGCAGGAAACAACCCTTCCCTTGGCGTCTCTAATGGGATTAGCTGTAATCTCCCAGAAGGAGAGCTCCCCCGAGGGCAGTACCCGCTGCTTCTCTAAGATATGTGACTTACCATCCTTAAATGCCTCTTCTACCGGGCACCCGTCACACACCCTCTCTCTGCCTTGATAGACCCGGTAGCATTTCTCCCCCACGTGGTCACCACCAGAAGCTATCCCCGCCTGTTTATTATGATAAATAATGTTATATTCTGTATCTTGTAGGGTGATGATGTATTCCATGGCATCCATTAGTGATGGCAGCTTATTATGCTCGGCTTGAAGCACATCCTCAGCCTGTTTGAGCGACGGATTCAGTGAGGAATCTGTGGAATTACGTGGCGAGGTATACTTCGTTTTCATCATTATATCTCCTTACGTACCGTTTTATTACCGATAACATCCCCCTAACTTAAGGCTGCCATGTCACTGGAAATAATACCATTTACCTGATTACTTCTGCCAATACCTGTCCTCGTCCAGTACCTTAATGACGTGTCACCTCCTTTTTTTGCGAATAGCACTCAAGGCACTCCTGAGGCGTGGAGTAGCCCAAAGATTGACGAAGACGATGGGTCAGGTGCGCTCGCTCCACATAGCTGTTTAACTCGGGTGCATTGGGTAGAAGTACGAACAACCTGAGCACAAGGGAATTTAGGCAATGAATAAATTCTTGATAAATAATAGCCGTTCGCAGTATTGATTCTTTTGAGGTATTGTTGTTGTCTCCAGTCAAGACAAAGAATTACGAAATGGGTAGTGATGAACGTATGTGAGTTATCTGCTGGGAATACCTAGAGAGGTGGTGGCGGGAGTTTGATCTGCTCCCGCCACCTATATTGAAAAGAAAGGAGGTAAGTGATGAAAAAAACTGGTGAATTGCTCCCCTGTATTCCATATACAGGCTGCACCAACGCCTTACTGAACGATAGCCCCGTTCGCATTTTAATAAAGCATACGCGATACGCTAGTATAAGAATATCACTATTTCAAAGGGATGTCAAGGGGTTAAACCATCTAAAATCTAACTGAGGGAAAAGCTGTTAAGCCAAAAATCCAACTCAAAAATTATTATGATTTGGGCTGGTTAAAACTTTAGAAGGACGGTGCCAGCGCTGTAGTGCGACCTTTTAAGGTCGCGCACGACGCTAAATCTTCAGGGTTTAGGGCCGTTTCTTTATTATCCCCCTTAAGATAAGGGGGATTAAGGGATTTATGAGCGCGGAAAGTCGTAACTCCCCCTAACCCCCTCTTATCCTAAGAGGGGGAATGTCAAAGGCGAGGATAAACCTCGCCACTGTCATTGCGAGTCCCCATTTATCGGGACGTGGCAATCTCTCCACGCCGCATTACACTCAAGCTTCCTCAACATCTATCCAGAGATGTAGCGGCTCTTCAAAATAGGGCTCCCCATCTTTGTATAATACAAACTCCACCTTTTGTCCCCCGCCTGCCTTTTGAGGCACAAAGCCCACTCCCTTTTCCCATTTCCCTTCATTCTCTAGCTCAACCCTTATTTCGTCCCTGTCCCCCCCGTCAATCCTCAACTTTGCCTTCTCCCCATCTATCCATACCTCCACCTTATAGCTCGCCTTCTCTTGCTCATGGTTCACTATTCCCAGTATCACCCAGCCTTCCTTACCGACCTTTAATTCCGTCGGATAATTCTCAGCCTTACCACCGGTGTCTAAAATATAGAACTCGGTGAATTCCTCCCCGACCCTGGGTGTAGCAACCACATATCCCAGAGTCCCTATCGCCCCCAATATTGCCACCGCCAGCACCACTGACAGCACCTTATCGGGCATGCTCTGCCCCTGCCATGAAGGCAGCCTGACATTAAATGACACCGTGAATCTTTCCTCCGGGGCAAGCTTTTCCCTGCGGTACCAGGCAACGCCCGATGTAGCTATGATAAACACCGCCAGTGAAATAAGGATGGGCTCAAGCCTTATCCCCCAGGGGGTGAAATTCAGGATGAGTCCTATCAGTGGCACCACAGCGATAGAAAGACCAAAGCTCAAAGCCACTCTTTCTACCCCACCCAGGCTCTCCTTCTTAGGGAATAGCGCTGTTATCAAAGTATAGCCGGGAAAGAAAAGCAAAAACGGAAGTCCCAGGATAATCCGGGCTATGGTGGAAGGGAAAAAGGCGATGACCACGGCAAGCAGGATGGTCAATATACCGATGAGCCAGAGGTCCTTATCGTGTCTAGCTTTCATCCTGAAGTTCCTTTATCTTATTCTAGCCGGTATAGCTAAGTCAATCGGCTATTATGCGGCGCCTTTACCAGAATCCGCCTGTCATTCTGGGCATATATGCAAAAAATGTTGTTATTTGGCTGCTAATAAGATCCTCCATGAGACCGCCAGGACCACCGTTGTTTCCCTTTCCGGGATGATTCGTTTTGTAGAAATTGCTATTTTTTCTGGAGTTCAACATCTCTTTTTCGTACGTAAGGCGATTACCTCCGGAAGATTCAGCCCTTAAAGTACACACGATTCGTTTCGTCAGCATTTGCCCCTTATATTTGTGGGCCGTACAGGCCGGCGGAGTGACGCATGGAGGCAATTTCCAAAAGATTCTCGACAACAGTTTTCAGGTAGTTGCGGTCGGTTGGGTCCAACTGGTAATTCGCAGAATACCATTTTACGAGTAATCTGGAGGCTTCTCTGATTACGCGGCGGTTACCAGGGTCGTACTGAAGAGAAGACTGTGTTTGGTTTGCAGTCACGTTTTGAGAAACCTCACCCGCGGGACTTAATTCGTCAGGGTAGCACGCGAGTTCCAAGCAGAGATTAGCATGAATTCTTCATTTGAACAAGGGGAAAATGTCACTAGGGGCTAGGGGCTAGGGGCTAGGGACTAGGGCTGGAGATTGGAGATACTGACTACTGACCACTGGCTACTGTGCAACGAGATTGCCACGGCCCGACAAGTCGGGCCTCGCAATGACACTATGTTACGTGTGCCTACTGACGACTGACTACTGGGGGCTGGAGATTAAAGATTGGAGTAATAAGATCCTCCACGAGACCGCCAAGACCACGGTTGTTTCCCTTTAGCCTCACACTGGTTTCCCTTGAGTTTTCGGGAACGTCGAGCGCAGAGCTTTTCTGTTCATAATGTATAACTTATGCTCAAATTGAAGCTAGAAAACAACACAAATTGCATATATGCCCATTCTGAGCGAAGCGAAGAATCTCAGTCAATGCCTGAGGTCGGGGCTTGTCCCCGACCAGGCGGAGATGAACTCCGCTTCTACGCCGCTCTTCGTTCCTGTCACTGCGAGGCATCTTTCCTCTTTGTCATTGCGAGGCACACAGTGCCGAAGCAATCTCGTCGAGGGATATGAGATTGCCACGTCGCCCCGATTCATCGGGGCTCCTCGCAACGACGATTAGGAATCAATGCCTGTAGAGTCGGGCCCGCTTTCCCCGGGTAAGCTGGGGGTATTGACAAGTTCCCTCCAAAGCTTATATGATATATATTACAATGAAATGCTCTGTACTGTGAAGGACTCAAAAGATTGGGCTTCTGATTTTCATTGTGAATGCCGGCAGTCTAATTTTTTATTGTGTGTCCCAGAGCGATGTAGAAACTATAAAAGGAGGATAGAATGAGTAAGAAAAAACTTTCACGAGCCATCGGAGTTTGTACTATAGCTATAATGATAATAGTAGGCATAACTATATTCCCTTCTTGTGATTCAACAACACCGACAAAACCTATAGTTGTTACCAACCAGTGCACAAACATCGCAACGACCTCTCTAAAAGCACAGGGAGGGATAACTGGTGGGGCAAATATAACAAGGCGGGGGTTTTACTATGGCACAGACCCGCTTTATGGGCTGGAGTTTGATGGGATAGATGACCAAGTAGTATTGCCCGAAGGTAGCCGACCCACTGGAGCGTTTACATTGGCAATCTGGTGTAAGCCTGCTGATTGGGAAAATGTTGCCACTCCGTATCTATTTGGGGGGGTGGGTTTGAACCCATATGCAATTTTGAGTGGCATATCCATCCGTAGATACCAATCTCAGTTATATTTTGATGTAGCAGATGGGACTAATGAGGCAAGAAGAACAATAGCTCCTCTTATCGCTAATATTGCTCCGACTGGGGAGTGGAGCTTTATAGTTCTAACTAATAGTGGCGTGGCAGAAGCTGGGGGATTGAACTTATGGAGAAATTCAGCAGTGCCAGTAGGTAATACCACTGGTGCTGAGACAGTGCGATGGCTGGACGATTATTGCAGATTAGGAAACAATAGTACAACAGTAGCCTACAAAGGGATAGTCGGTGAAGTTCGCATCTATGACCGGGCATTAGATGCAACGGAGATAGAAGCTCTCTATAAGGGACAAGATGTAACTGGGGATTTAAGAGGTTTTTGGAAGTTTGATGAAGGTTCAGGAACAATAGCTTATGATAGCACGGCAAACGACAATCACGGCTCACTAGAAGGCGACCCTGAGTGGTTTATAGGTGGCGATATTGTGGGTGAAACTGGCGAGTTCGGCACTGGCACTTACTCCCTCGACATCACAGACCTGGAGCCTGATACCTGGTATAGGATAATGGCTTTCGCAGAGAATGAACTAGGTATAGGTTACGGGAATGTAGTTAGCTGTAAGACGCTGTAAGAGATATAAATCCTTATCTTATCTACAGATGATTGCATAGACCATACGGCGACATCTTTACAGGCACATGGTGCAATTGAAGACGATAAACATTTCAACCCCTGTCCTGGCCAGAGAAGAAATGGAAGCAGTTGAGTGTGTGCTCCAATCAGGAAGGTTGGCACAGGGTCCCAAGGTCGAGGAGTTTGAAGCGTTATTTGCCTCATACATCGGTACAAAATATGCCATGGCTACCAGCAGTGGGACTGCGGCTCTCCACATTGCCCTTCTTGCTTCTGGCATAGGCAATGGTGATGAGGTCATTACTACACCCTTCAGCTTTATCGCTACTGCCAATGCCATCTTATTTTGTGGGGCCAGGCCTATTTTTATGGACATTGATAAGGACACTTTTTGCATTGACCCAGGCTTAATACCTACAAAGATAACCTCCAAGACCAAAGCCGTCCTGCCGGTTCATCTTTATGGTCAGCCCTGCGATATGAAAGAAATTGTCAAGATATGCCGAGAGCATAATTTGATTTTGATTGAAGATGCCTGCCAGGCACATGGTGCAGAGTATCACGGGAAAAAGGTGGGCTCCTTTGGCATCGGCTGCTTCTCCTTCTATCCCACCAAGAACATGACCACCGGTGAGGGTGGCATGATAGTTACCGATGATAGCAATATTGCTGAGAGGGCCAGAATGATTAGAAATCACGGTCAGAGAGAAAAATATGCTCACGGGGTTTTGGGCTACAATTACCGGATGACCGATATTGCTGCCGCCATCGGCATCTGTCAGCTTAAGAAGCTCGATGAGTTTAACCGCCAGAGGATTGAGAACGCCCGATTCTTAACCGAAAAGCTGAGCAGGATTCGCGGGCTTATCGCCCCTTTCATCGCTCCTAATGTAAAGCATGTCTTTCATCAATTCACCATTAAAGTAACCGGTGATTTCAGCATGCGGAGAGACGAGCTCAAGCAGAGGCTGAAGGATAGGGGGATTATGACCGAGGTTTACTATCCCCTGCCCATCCACAAGCAGCCACTTTATAAGGAACTGGGCTATAATGCTAGTCTGTCCAACGCTGAGAAAGCTTGTGAAGAGGTGCTGTCCTTGCCGGTGCATCCATTATTAACAGAGGAGGACTTGGACTATATTGTCGAAACAATCGAGAATATCTGAGAAGGCGGTCTTCCGTGGTAAAATAACCATAGGCGAAGGAACTACGGTGGAAGACTATGTGGTTCTGGGCAGTAAAGAGGACGGAGAGCTGAGTATAGGCAAGAATTCCATCATCAGGTCAGGAACAGTGATATACTCCGGCGTCCGAATCGGAGATAACTTCAGAAGCGGACACAACATGCTTATCAGAGAGAATACTGAAATCGGAAATAATGTTTTGGTGGGTACAAATTCGGTGCTTGATGGCGATTGCCAAATAGGAAATAATGTAGCCATTCAGACGGGCGCCTACGTAACCCGGTATACTGTCCTAGAGGACGGCGTGTTTCTGGGGCCTCATTGCGTTACCACCAATGATAAATATATGGAGTATGGAAGGGAGCTCAAGGGTCCTGTTATCAAGAGAAATGCCAGGATTGGGGCAAACGCCACAATCTTTTCCGGGATTACCATCGGGGAAAATGCTATTATAGGAGCAGGTGCGGTGGTGACAAAGGATGTAGCTCATGGAGATACAGTAGTTGGTAATCCTGCCAGGAGTACAAGCAGTGTATAAAGGTAAAAAAATCGCCGTAGTGGTGCCGGCGTATAACGAGGAAAGATTTATCGCCGGGGTTCTCACTACTATCCCCCCATTCGTAGATAAGATTTATGCGGTGAATGACGCCAGCGTTGACCGCACTCTAGAGATAGCGCAAAGCATTGCCAAGCGAAATGGTAATATTACGGTAATAGATCGTGAGAAGAGAGGTGGAATTGGCGCCGCTGTTACCACGGGACACAAGAAAGCCTTAGCAGATGGAATGTATGTGATAGCTGTCATGGCTGGGGATGGACAAATGGACCCCTCTATACTTCATGAAATCCTTGACCCTGTGGTTGAAGGAAGGGCAGACTATGCTAAAGGAGATAGGCTTTCTATCCCCCAGTATAGAAATGGCATGTCCACCTGGAGAGTGTTGGGAAACTTCTTGCTAACTCATCTCACCAGAATAAGCTCAGGATACCGGGACATCTCCGACCCGGAAAATGGCTATACCGCAATATCCACAGAGGTGTTGCGGAGGCTCGTAGATGGGATAGAGAAGGGTTTTGCCTTCGAAAATAACTTGCTGGTGAAGCTACACGTAATAGGAGCACGAGTGGTGGATGTTCCCCACCCGGCTTTGTATCAAGGACAGTACTCCAAAATCCGATACCCTCGCTTTATAGTGACTACAAGCCGGTTGCTGCTTAAGTATTTTCTATGGAGACTTTATAGAGAACATATAAAACGACCTTTTGACAGAGCGTCAAGAAAGGTGGAGCACGCTTAGGGTTGGCGTCATTGGTCTCGGTGCAATGGGGAGCCACATGCGGGTTTACTCCACTAAATTCAGGTGCACAAGGTCAGCGGTGGGGGGAAGTATTGCATTGCTGATTTCTCTAACGTAAGGAGGGTTACTAAATTGACTAATGAAACTGTTCTAATTACCGGCGGCGCTGGGTTTATAGGAAGCCATCTTGCTAGCCATCTTCTTTCCAATGGTTATAGAGTTATTATTTTGGACGACATGTCGAGGGGCGATTGGGAAAACATGAGACACTTTTACAATTATTCTGACGGATTCTATTTCGTATGCGGGAGCGTGAAGGATTTCCCTCTGGTAGATAGATTAGTTCAAGAGGTTGATTATGTCTTCCACCTTGCTGCGCAGGTGCATTGGGAAGAGTCCATAAACTATCCCAAGGAGAGCTTTGACGTAAATGCGACAGGAACCCTGAACGTCCTGGAGGCTGTCAGAAGAAACATGGTAAAAAGAGAGCCGGTTAAGTTATTAGTCTATGCTTCATCTTCAGAGGTTTATGGAACAGCACAATATGTTCCTATGGATGAAAATCATGTGCTGAATCCACAATCGCCTTATGCCGCTGGTAAAGCCGCTGCTGATAGGTTATGCTCGGCTTACCACCAAGTATACAAGATGCCTGTAGTTATTTTAAGACAATTCAATACTTATGGCCCCAGACAAAGAGTAAAGGGGTACTCCGCTGTAATTCCGATTTTCGTAAACAGGATCCTGGCCAATAGACCCCCAATAATATATGGAGATGGGAACCAAACGAAGGATTTCCACTACATTGATGAGTTGATCAATGCTTATGAGCTAGTACTAAATAACTATGAGAACATTATCGGACGGGTGATGAACTTTGGAACCGGGGTGGAAACTAGTATTAATGACTTGGCTAGCTTGCTACTAAAGATAGTGGCTGAAAAGTTAGGTCGCCCCAAACTCCCCCAAGAATTGACACCTGTCCATGGCCCAGAGAGACCTGGTGAAGTAAGGAGGTTTCTGGCGGACATAGGTTTGGCCAGGAAGCTCTTAGGCTTTGATCCAAAGGTTTCTCTCGCAGAAGGTCTTCAGAAATATGTGGACTGGTATATGAAGGAACATATGTGACGAATGGGGACGAGTAGACCGCCTGAAAATATGCCTTCTTTCTTCTACAAGCCTGGCAACTGACGGAACAGGAGGAGGGTCGCCGCGCATACCTAATGAAATGAAGTCTTTAACCAGTGCCGGATACGAAGTCAAAGCCATTGGCTTAAACCCAAGAAATGGTCCTCCTTCGAAGGAAGATTATTGCGGCTCAGCGGTCTTGATATGGAGGTAGCTAGAGAAATGATCCGCCGTGAGGAAGAAGAGGTAAGCGTTCCCTTCGGCGAACCGCTGAAGTTGGAACTAGAGGCATTTATTAGTAGCATAAAGGACGATGTTCAGCCGCCAATTTCTGGAGAGGATGGGTTGAAGGCATTGAAGACGGCAATTTCATGCATAAACAATGAAACATGCTTAGGCTTATAGATAGTTCATTGGTAGTGAGATTGAATTTCTAAGATTCGTGATGGAGGGATAAGCTTATGAGGATTTCGGTTATTGGTGCTGGCTATGTAGGTTTAGTTACCGCTGGTGCGCTTGCGAGTAAAAGACATAATGTTATCGTTGTCGATACAGATGAGACCAGGGTCAGTATGATTAACAGAAGAAAATCGCCTATTTTTGAAGAAGGGCTTGATGATGTGCTCTCAAACTGTGTCGAGTCTAACCGTCTTAGGGCCACCAGTGACTATGAAGAAATTCTGGCTACTGACGTCACCTTGATATGCGTTGGCACTCCCTCTAATTCAGACGGGAGCATGGATTTGAGTCATGTCACGGAATCAGCCAAAGCTATTGGTAGAATGCTGGGCGCCAAGAGCGAGCGTCATACCGTGGTGGTAAGAAGCACCGTTGTTCCGGGGACGACGAGAGAAATAGTCATTCCTGCTCTGGAGCAACATTCCCGAAAGAAGGCAAATGTGGATTTCGGTATCGCTGTAAATCCGGAATTCATGCAAGAAGGCAAGGCATTGCATTGTTTTTTTAATCCTGACCGAATCATTGTCGGAGAAGATGAGGAGGGAGTGGGGGATACGGTCGAAGAGCTATATGAAGGTATCTCTGCACCCATTATACGAATGGGTATAACCACTGCCGAGATGATTAAGTTTACATCCAATGCCTTTTTAGCTACTAAGATTTCCTTTATCAACGAAATAGGCAATATATGTCGAAAGCTTGGGATAGATGTTTATGATGTAGTTAGAGGAGTAGGTCTTGACTACAGAATAGGTGAGCATTTCCTGAACGCAGGTATAGGGTTTGGTGGCTCTTGTCTACCCAAGGATGTTAAAGCGCTGGTACATTCCAGCAGGCATGTGGGCTACCAGGCTCAGCTTCTAGAGTCCGTATTAGAGGTAAACAAAAATCAAATCCTGAATATGCTCCGGATGGTCGAGGAAAAGCTCGGAAATTTAGAAGGTAAGACAATTTGCGTCCTCGGCTTGGCGTTCAAGCCCAATACGGATGACATTAGGAATGCTCCTGCCTTAGAAGTAATAAGACTACTAATGGAGAAGGGGGCTTCGGTAAAAGCTTACGACCCGCTAGCTATGCCTAACGCTAAGAGCGTGCTTTCACACAAGGTAGAATATTCGCGTGATGTTAAAGAGGCGGTTAGCAACTGCGATTGTATCCTCATTCTTACTGAATGGGATGAATTCAAGAACGAAAGCTTATATTATGGGAAATTGGTTTTTGATGGCAGAAGGGTTTTGGATCCAGAAAGAGCGAGAGTGATCTGTGATTATGAAGGCATCTGTTGGTGAGGTGACAATGATGAACTATAAAATTTATGGGAATGTAGAAAATGAGGGAGAAGTACTCCATGGCGAGATAGTAGCGCTATCCTAAAAGCTCTCGGGAAACTGAACGCTGAAAAAGATCTGTGTGAGCAGATGTCCATGGACACAAGAACTCTTGGCTAGTAAACGAAGTTGGGAGCAAGCAAAAGAAGGCAGAAAGCTTGTACTGAGGTTGTTATGAAGCGCGGTAGAAACTGTAAAGTGTACCGTGGGGCAGTCCTTTTCCCTAACGTAGTGCTTGGGGATAAGGTAACTATTTTCCCTGGCGCGGTCATTGGGCGACCACCACTATCTACAGGAGCAACTAAGCTAGGTATAACATGGGATTCCCTGCCCCCTGTCAAGATTGGCAACAACTGTGTCATAGGAGCTAATGCCGTTATCTACGCGGATGTTGAGATAGGAGATAACAGTATGGTGTGCGATACGGCCTGCATACGCGAGCAGTGCCGAATTGGTTCCTTTTGTGTTATCGCCATGGGAGTAACCATAAACTATAACACCAAAATAGGTAACCACGTCAGAGTAATGGACAACTCACACCTCACCGGTAACATGGTCGTCGAAGATAAGGTGTTTATCGGTATGCTGGTGAGTACCGCCAACGACAAATTAATGGGACGCCAAAAAGAGAGCTACCAACCGAGAGGGCCGATCATAAGGAAGTTCGCTACCATCGGCCAGGGTAGCTGCATACTACCTGAGGTCGAGATCGGCGAGAATGCTATAGTCGGCTCAAATGCCGTTGTTACCAAGGATGTGGCACCTAAGACAGTGGTTATGGGTACGCCAGCACGCTTCGTGCGGGATGTAAAGCCAGAAGAGATAATAAGTGAGTAAGTTAAAACTACTGCAGAAATCACCATGTATTGTTATTAAGTCAAAATGCACTTGTCGTGGGCATCCCGGCAAAGAGAATCAAAGATGTACGGCAAATTACATGCCCTTATGGGTTAATAGACAAACCATATAGGTAGGAGAAATAAAGATGAATGTAGGCCTGAGCAAGATGTATGTGGACGACCAAATCCAAAAGGTCGTCTTCAATGTTTTAAACAGTGGGCGGTACATTAACGGGCAAAATCTTAAGAGCTTTGAAGAGGAATTCGCTGATTTATGCAGTACTGAATATGCAGTTGGAGTAAGCTCCGGGACCAGCGCTATTCTACTCTCGCTAATGGCTTTAGGTATAGGTAAGGGGGATGAAGTGATTGTCCCCTCTCTTACCTTTATCGCTACTGCTACCCCGGCGAAATTTCTAGGGGCAGCCCTTGTATATGCCGATATCGATCCCGAAACTTATACCATTGACCCCGCCGAAGTGCAAAGAAAAATTACTCCCAGGACCAAAGCCATCGTCCCTGTTCATTTGTATGGGCATGCTTGTGATATGGACCCCATTAATGAGCTGGCAAGGGCGCATGAGCTGTATGTCATTGAGGATGCCTGCCAGGCACATTGTGCTACATATAAGGGAAAGAAAACAGGCTCTCTAGGTGATATTGCCTGCTTCAGCTTCTTTCCTTCAAAGAATATGACGGTGCTGGGCGATGGGGGCATGATTACCACCAACGATAGCGAGCTTGCTCAGAAGGTAGGAATGCTGAGGAACCATGGTCGAACACAAAAGTATGTTCATGAAATGCTTGGGTTGAACTGCAGGCTGAGTGAGGTCCACGCTGCCATTGGCAGAGAACAGCTTAAGCATCTTACAGGGTGGAATGAAAGAAGGCGTGCAATCGCTGCTAAATATGATGTTCTGCTACGTGGCTCCGGGGTTATTATCCCTATGGAGCGGGAATGGGCAAAGCATGTGTATCATATGTATGTTATCAGGGTCAAGCAACGAGATAAGCTGGCTTCATATCTCAAAGGCAAGGGTGTTGAGACTGGAATCCACTACCCTGTGCCCGTGCACCGACAACCTTGTCTGATGTCAGATGTCCACCTGCCGATTACAGAAAAATATGTGGATGAGATACTATCTCTTCCCATGCATCCGCAGCTAACTGATGCCGAGGTTGAATATGTCGCTTCTGAAATAGGGAAATTTATCGAGGCGTCTTTATGATAAGTGTAGCTGTAATAGGCACGGGTCATTGGGGCAAAAATCACGCTCGAGTATATCACCAACTCAAACTGAAAGGCCTGGTGGATAAGGTAAAAATATGCGATGTAGATGGGTCTCGTGTTCATGAATTGAGTAATGCTTTACACATGGAAGGTGTGACTGATTATCGGCAAATACTTACTGACTCTGAAATCCAGGCGGTGAGCATCGTTACTCCCTCCCACACTCACTACACTTTGAGCAAGGAATTCATGGAAGCCGGCAAGGATATATTGGTAGAGAAGCCAATGACTATGACTCCCCAAGATGCCAAGAAGCTTGTCGAAGTGGCTGATAAAACTGGCTGCATCCTAATGGTAGGACACATCTTCCGCTATCATCCCGCAATTCATGAATTGAAACAGCGATTGGAGCGAGGAGAGTTAGGAGAAATACAAAATATCTTCAGCCAGAGGCTTCATTTTGGGCTCCCTCGCACCGACATGGGAGTAATTCATGCTCTGGGAATCCATGAGCTTGATATGTTCTGCTATCTCCTAAACCGTAATTATCCTGATAGCTTAACAGCTATTCTAAGTCATTCCCTCGGCTCCCAGATGGAGGAGACTGCGGTATTAGCAATGGACTTTGGCAATGCCAAAGGATATGCTCTGGAAAGCTGGTTATTACCTGCTTATGGTAAAAAGCGTGACCTGGTAGTAGTCGGCAGCAAGAAAACTGCCTTCGTAGATTACTTAGAGCCCCAAGAATTGGCTATTTTTGATACTCGAATAGTCATCCATGGAGGCAAACCGGTTGGTGTCGAAGATGAAGGCAAACATATTGTATCTTTACCCTTTGCCGAACCATTAGAAGAGGAATTGAAGCATTTCATCTCCTGTGTTGAAATCCGCTCTAAACCGCTAACCGATGGTTTAGTTGGCTGGCGTGCCGTGGTGATGGCTGAGGCAGCCTTGGAATCAGCCAAAAACGGCAAACAAGTGAAGTTCAATAGCACTGATGATATAGAATAGCATGATACCCAAATTTTAGGAAGGCGAATTAAAGGTGAAAATACTTTTCTTCATAAACACAGAGGCACAAGTTCACACTTGGAGGCATCTAATTTGCAACCTTATAGATAAGGGACACGAAGTTAAAATACTGGCTCGAGATTATAGGGCTACACTTGAGCTTCTTGATAACTATGGATTTGAATATAGCTCATTTAATCCTATTAGGTTGAAATATCTAAAAATCTTTGAGATTCTAGTCCATGTTCGGGAAGGCTGCAAGCTATCCCTGAAGCTTAATCCAACTGTTGTTGTCGGATTTGGCCTCGATGCAGCATTAACCTCAACTTTACTTAGAAAACCCTGCATTGTCTTTACTGATACCGAACCAATACCACTTCAGCTTTTTCTGACTAGATTGTCCGCCACAGCTATTCTAACCCCTTCCTGCTTTAGAAAGGATTTAGGCAAAAAACAGGTTCGTTTTGCTGGTTACAAGGAATTAGCTTATCTCCACCCCAATTATTTTGAACCCGACCCGACAATCTGCGATGAATTAGGCATAAGCACCACTGAAAAATATGTTGTCCTTCGTTTTAATGTTTTTGACGCCTTTCATGATATCGGCAAACAAGGTTTTCGGCTCTCCGATAAATATCAATTGGTGCAAGAACTGGGAAAACATGCCCGTGTTTTCGTCTCCGCTGAGGGAAGCCTGCCCAAAGACTTGGAAAACTTCAAATTGCCTACTGCCTCTCACAGAATACATCATGTGCTTTACTATGCCCAGCTTCTTGTCGCTGATACTGGAACTATGGTAACCGAAGCTGCTGTCTTGGGCACTCCCAGTCTTTATTGCGGGCCATGGACGGGGCGATGTGGCAACTTCATTGAATTGGAGCAAGGATATGATTTGATTTATTGTTTCCGCGAACCTAACAAAGCGATCCAAAAAGCCTTGGAACTTGTCCAGCAAGATGATTTAAAAGAGAAATGGGCTGAGAAGCAAAAGAGGCTGCTACAGGATAAGATAGATGTAACCGATTTTATGGTCTGGTTCATTGAAAATTATCCCCACAGCTTTGAGGAATGTCGACGCAAACAAGTGAGAGCAATAAAATAGGTAATGCATTCCACAAAAAAGCATGTCTCTCGTCCCCCAGGCTGGAGAATACTCAGCGCAACGATGCTAAACTATCTCAAATACGTTGAGGAAACAGAGTGATGGTCTAATCTAAAAGGCATTCAAAGATGGACAAACTGAACTTCGAAAATAAAACCCTTTTAGTTATTACTCACAATTACACGAGCTTCGTCAAAGACCCGGTTGAGATCCTGTCAAGGTATTTTGACCATATTTATGTTCTCGTCAGGCACAATCCTATAGCTGATATTTCCCAATATTTACCTATCGATTATTTGAAGCCGTTTAAAAAATCCTCCATGGTAGATTTGAGAAATAAGCCCGACAACGTCTCTGTCATAATGACAAATATCATCTATGCACCCACTGCTAATCAGTACAGGAAGCTTGGAGATAGGCATTTTAAAGCTGTAGAAAAAGCGCTAAGAAGATACCACTTGAAATTCGACTTGATCCATGCTCATTTTACCTGGACTGCTGGCTACGTGGGGGCAAGGCTGAAGGAAATTTTTGATATCCCCTTTGTGTTAACTGTCCATGAAAACAGAGCGTGGTTCCTGGAGGAGTATGACTCCAATCGAGAAGAGATATATTATACCTGGAAATCCGCTGACGCAATTACGCGACCCAACAGTATTGATATCCCGCTTCTGGGAAAACTAAACGAAAATGTAATTACCGTGCCGAACGGCTTTACACCTGAGAAATTCTCCCCAGTAAGCCCTTCGCAAGCGAGACAGTATTTGAATCTTCCCCTAGACAAGAAAATTATCTTTGGACTGGGATTCTTAACTAAGAGAAAGGGGTTTTGGTATCTTATTGAGGCGATGGACCATATCACAAAGATGAACCCCAATGTGCTTTGTCTGATTGGTGGTTCAGGCGAGCAAAAGAGCAGGTTGGAGCAGAAAATAAAGCAGCTACGACTCGAAGACAGCGTCAGATTAGTCGGCGCCATTATACACCATGAAGTACACCTCTGGATGAATGCCTGCGATTTGTTCGTTCTACCGAGTCTGAGTGAGAGCTTTGGGGTTGTGCAACTGGAGGCGATGGCTTGCGGGAAGCCGGTTGTAGCAACATATAACGGAGGAAGCGAGGAGATTATAACTTCTGAAGAATATGGCCTGCTGTGTCAACCGGCGAATCCCAAAGAGTTAGCAGAGAAGATTTTAATCGCCCTGGATAAGAGGTGGGATAATGAGAGGATAATCAAATATGCAAACCAATTTAGCTGGGAGAATAATGTAAAACAAACTGTTTCATTATATCAGAATATCCTTGATAGTTGCTCACGCGGTTTTCTGCGTAGCGAGTTAACATAAGACAAAACAACCGGTCGAGGAAATGCCAGACTATGCCGAAGATTAGTAGAATCAATAGCGGGCTTCTTTTCTTGCTATGCCTCACCTTAATCATTCTGATAGCATACGCGCTCTTACCACAATCGGTGGGAGAATACTGGGGAGTACACATGACCGCCAATGCTTATTTACCCGATCTGGGTTTCGATTCAGAGCTGGCAACCGTTAACTCGAGATCACTTATTGCCTATGTAGTGTTGATCAAAGTTATTTCGACTACGCTAAACACGGGACCTTTAGCAACCTCTCACATCATGGGTTTACTCAGTGTTTTATTTGTTATCCTTTCATATCTTTTGCTTCTCCGTGTATTGCCTGGTGGCAACAAGGCTAAAATGGCGGTCCTCGGTATATTCCCTATATTCTACATTGCTGGGCAGGCACCTGCGCTTTTGTCGGGCTATGTGCTCGGTCCTACCATGATATTAAGCTTTTCAGCCCTGTTTTGTGTCCTATACCAGCATAGATACAAGTCACAAAACCATATGGCCATATTTCTAGTTCTTTTGATTTCACTTCTGGCCTTAGGGGTTTTCTGGCATTCGCTTTTCACAGCTACGTTTCTTCTGATTGTGTCCTTTATCGCTGTCACCACTATACCTCGGATTCTTGGGAAGGAGAAGCTTGTTGTCAATTGGTATTTGGTCGCGTTGATAGGGGCTATCTTTATTGTTGCGTGGCTATATCTGAGAGGATATAAACTGGCTTCCATCTTACAGAATCTACACTTTAGTTTCGATTTTGCGTCACTTTTTGCGAAGGGTTCCTTAGTTGCTGAGTATGGTTTTAAATATGCTTTCCCTGTGGCCTATGCTGGCGAAGTCAGATATGCCGCCTATATATTGGTATATGTGACGATGGGGCTGGTGGCAATTAACTACTTCAGGCGTGTGTTTAAGAAGGACAGCGTGATGTCGAGTGAGGTTTCCCTAACGTATTCACTGGTCTTGACCTTCCTAATATCAGATATAGTCTTCAAACTAGTATATTTCATAGCCACTGGAACGGTAGGGCCAGCAATCCTGGTCATATTTGCGTACCCTTTTATGTTGATTTATCTCAACAGCAGCGTAGGACAACAGGCAAGCTTTGTGAGCAAGCTCAATTTTAAAAAATTTCTTACTGTTTTTTTGGTCATTGCTTTTATACTCACATCTGCCTCCTCTTTGTATAGTTATGTCAAAGAAGACCCAGCTAGAAACCTGAATGAAGAAATGTATAAGAGTAGTTTCTTTTGGATGGCTGAACATTCAGCGGCAGAACAGGTACTGTCAGATGCGCCGACAAGCGGGCAGTATCAACTATTGTATGCCTATCATAATATTTTCGAGCGCCAGAGGATTGCAATGTCCTCCATAACCTATAATCAGTATGAAGGGGTTATGAACTTAACTTATGAGAACTCGCCAAATTCCCTCTTGGCACTGAATGCAAAACTATACGAGGAGCATCTCATATTTGGAACCTTGCAAGCCTGGAATAGATTTGAGCCGATATCCCCGGAATACATAAGCGGGAATCCACAGTTAAATATTATCTACAATGATGGCAGGATATTGCTAGCCCAATAATATAAGCACGAATCGGAGGTATTCCTGGCTCCAGGCAAATAGGAGGGTTTGAAGGTGATTAAAGTTCTCATATTAAATGCTGGACCAACAAATAATGGCAATCAAGTCATACTTGCTTTGACAAGGGAAGCACTATTGCATTGCTTCTGCTCACTTTAACCCTCATTAACTTATCCTGCCTTGCCCGACACCTTGGCACGGGGATGATAACGCCGCCAGAGATAAATGACCACTACTATGGCGACAATGGTTTGCCCGGCTATATAGCCTATTCCCACACCTACCAAGCCCATCTTTAGCATCAAAAAGTAGCTCAATCCCAAACTAAGGCCGGTCGCCGCTGCTGTTACTGTGATTATGCCTTTTATATTCTTCCTGACCTTTTCAATGCTGACGTAAAGATAATTGATGCCCCAGGGGATGACTGCTACTACCACAATACGCAGCAGCAGAGTAGCATTATCAGCATATGCCTGACCGAAAAGTAAGAGTAACTTTTCGGCGATTATCAATATTAATAGAGTTAGCGGCAGTAGTAACAAGAACGTGAACTTCAGCGACTTTGCGGTATTAGTTCGGATAGACGATTCGTCATTAGAGCCTTCAGCAAATAATGAGTTGAAAATGGAAGACGGGATAACTTGAAATACAACAGCAACTGTCCAGGTAATATAGAAGTAGGCGTTCATCTCGCCGCCCAGAATATTTAGCACCGCAAGGGGTAGAACGAGAGGCGCCATGCGCAGTAAGATTCTGGCAACATAATTACCGGCAGCGTAGTGGCTTAACTCATTAAGCACCCTTTTCTCAATCTTAGGAAAGGGACGGTATCCATTTTGCACTTTAGGCAAAAACCAAAATGCAGCAAACAATAACGCAATAGCCGTGGCCAAACCTATGGAGACGAAGATTCCAAAAGCGTTGGTAAAGAACATAGCGAAGACAAAAACCAATCCAATCTTCAATGAGCCAGCAATAATGTCTCTGATAAGTATAAATTTAGTATTGAGTTTTGCCCAAAAAACACTACTTACAAGCGGATATAGTGCTGTCGCTACAGCAAAAACTATAAAGGCTGTGAAAAAGACAGGGTGCTGACGCACCAAAAGCAGGGCTGGCGACCAAAAGTGAAGTCCAGCAAGGAAAATCAAGGCAATGGCTACTGATGCCAACCCGCTTATGGTAAGGCAGGTATTTAGCATATCATTACCATTTTTGCCGGCACCGGGTAGGAAGCGTATCAACCCTGTTTCAAGACCCAACTCAGAGAAGATAGCTAAAAGCCCCAGGGCTGAGATGATGGCTGAACCCAATCCCACTGTCTCAACAGGATAGAGTCTGGCAGCTATCATCCAGAAAACGAACCCGGTTATAGAGGCAACCGCTGTGCCGACCATAATATAGACGGCATTTCGATAAAGGGAGACCCCGTAGAGAGAATTAAGCCCTTCCCGGGGATGGCGGGTGAGCCGGAAGGCATCGACATAAGCGTTTTTGATGAAGCGAAAGCTGGTCTTCACAGTGCGTAATGGGTGATGAGTGATGAGTGATGGGTGACGAGTGACAAGTGACGGCTTATCAGAGACCTTTGACCTGCTCCATCGTGCTTTCCTCATTTTGCTAACTCCACTACTCATCGCTGCTAACCTGCTACTCTCTTACTCTTGAGGTACTTTATCAGGCCAAGTAGCATTTTTCTTATCCTCACGATGCTTGCATCTAGGTCGGTGATGAGTGATCGGTGATCGGTAATGGGTGATGGGTTCTCTGGGACGAATTCCAGTTCTCTGGCTAATAATAGTTGGGTTTCTAACTCGGCAAGAGAGCCTAATGCTATATAGAGGGATTGAATGAATTCCTTGGTGGAATTCCTAGCTGCACCTTCAGCTATATTGCTCGCATTTGAGACTGCTGCTCGTCTCATTTGAGATGTTAGTCCATAGGTTTCCTCTTGGGGGAAACTTTCCGTTAATTTGTAGACCTCTTTCGCCACTGCTATCGCCTCCTTCCAAACATCAAGGTCCTTATGCGTTTTGATTCCACTCATCACGCTTTACTCTTCACCGATTACCCATTGGGTTCATTGTGTTCATAGTTTATCACAGGGAGGCCAGGCGGAGAATGGAGCGACTGCCCGCCAGAATTTTGCGCGACCGGATATCCTTAATACCGATCCCCTTTATAACGCCATAAATCATGACCTTAGAGAGTCCTGGGATTCTTGAACAGCCTCCTTATCAAGAGGTGGGGCAGGGGATGAGTTGTTAAACGCCCTATCTTCGTTATAATATAATAAAGATAGGTTTTTCTATTACTTCGCTTATAGGGGTAGTTGCTGTTGAAACAAAGCCACGATGTAATCGTTGTTGGGGCTGGGCCTGCTGGGGCAACACTGGCTTACGAGCTAGCGAGGAGGGGGGTAGAGGTATTGCTTTTAGAAAAAGAGAAATTGCCGCGCTATAAGTGTTGTGCTGGCGGAGTCACGAGCAAGGCGGCGAAACTTCTCGATTTCGATATCTCCGAAGTAGTGGAAAATGTAATTTATGAGCTCAGCTTTACTTTTAATCTGGGCAGCCCTTATCTGGGACAACATAGCCAGCCACTGATATATACCGTGATGCGTGATGTATTTGACCATTTTTTAGTGAAGAAGGCACAACAATTTGGAGCTGTGCTTATGGATGGGCAGAAGGTAACGCAAATACAGGTGAACGGTGATTGGGTTGAGATTTCTACTGCTGACAATATTTTTCGCTCCCGATTTGTGGTAGGGGCGGATGGCGCTTATAGCGTAGTGGCAAGAGAGCTGGGCAGGGGAAGGGGCATTGAATATCTCGCGGCAATAGAGTCAGAAATTGTCGTGCCCGAAGAAGAGCTGGCAAAATGGAAATCGCGGGCCCAGGTGGACCTGGGGTGTATTCCCAAGGGTTATGCCTGGATATTCCCCAAGCGCAACCATCTCTCGATTGGAGTCGGATGTCTTGCCTCCAAGGCAAGACATTTGAACCACCATCATCAGAAGTTTCTGAATTCACTGGGTATCAGTAGTTATAATATCACCAGGTCCAGTAGCCACTTGATACCAACGTGTACAAAAGGGAGGCTTGTTTGGCAAGATAAAGCTTTGCTTCTGGGGGATGCGGCTGGGCTTGCTGACCCATTAACAGGTGAGGGGATTTATAACGCCATCCTGAGTGCCCAGCTTGCCGCACCAGTGATTGAGAACTCTTTACTTGGGGGCGAGGTCGGGTTGCAGGATTACCAACAGATTGTAGAGAGGAAGATAATGTCTGAATTGAGAATAGCGCGTACGCTGTCAAAAAATTTTGTCCGCTTCCCTCGCCTGGCGTTTGGAATGCTCAAGCGGAGTGATGGAGTATGGAGAGCTGGATGTGGCTTAATGTCTGGCGAGTTGAAGTATGCTGATATCAAGAAAAGGGCAGGCGGATTCAAAGGTATATTTAATCGTCTGTTTCGGACTTAGCTCAACAATCCTGGTGGCAAGAGCACACAATAAGATCAAAAACAATAAGATCAAAATTTGTTATAATTTAACGCAATTATCCCTTGACAGCACGGATGCCTCGTGGTATAATTTAACAAATGGCTATTCGTTTGAGCATCATTGTTTCTGTGCTCATTGCTGCCATAGTATCTTTGATTGGCGGACACCTCACGATAGCCAAATGCTTTTTCGGTCTTTCAGTGCTGTTAATAGTGGAGGCTATCATGTTTAGGCGCTTACTCCGCTTTAATATAAAGCTAGGCAATGCTAAAGAGGCAGAGCGAATAAAAGGTGATGACACCCGTAATCAGGAACTTATCTGTGTTCCTATATCTCTAAAGTTCGATTTATGGGAAGTAAAAAATCTTAGGTTTGAGGTTTATTCCGATGATAAACATGCTAATTCTGAACTTTTCAACAAGCGAGGTAATTCATTGGAGGAAATTAATGGTACATGCACGTTGAATTGGAGGAGAAGAAGGGGATTCGCCTCCCTTGCTTTTTTCTCTGGATTAAGAGTATTTATTGGAAATCCAGTTATTAAGGTATGTTTGCCTCAAAATGAATCCTATCCAGTTATGTTGAAAGTTTGGTATGATGATACATTGATTACCTCATCGTCTTACTTGGTAACTATCGTTGAGGGGAAAATAGTTTTATCAGATAATAATGAAAGCTAACAAAAAATCCCTAACCAAGAGAGCCTTTGAGCATCTTCTTAGGAAGGCTGCTCAACCATTATCAGAGAAGGAATCCGCTCCAAAAGAGACTGAAACATCGGAGTCTCATCATTCCGATGGTTATAGCGGTAAATGTAAGAGTCAAGGTAAGACTGAAGGTAAAGAGGACTAACCGAATGATTGACACCATCAATGCCACGTTTAATTGTGCTCCAAAGAGATTCGATTGTGTTGACGTGAGCAATGCCTCGAACGTATTGCTTGGCAGCGTGCTGAACAATCTCATGGGCATATCCCAATTTGGCAACCTGATTATAGCTTTGGAGTTCATCAGTGAAAATAGTGCTATTACTAGATACATTCTTCCAAATCATGGGAAGAAGCGTCCTTGTTTTAACATCAGGGACTACCTTAGCTATTGCGTTTCCTTGTCTCTCGGTCAGTCCCATTACAACGGTTTTACCTGCTGCGCCACGTCCCCGTTTTCCAGGCCGTTTCCCACCTATGTAGGTTTCATCCACTTCAACCTGTCCGGTGAGAGGGTTAATGTCTTCAGCCATGAGTTTGCGAATCTCTTTGAACATGCGCCATGCTGTTTTGTAAGTGACACCCAATTCCCGTTGGAGTTGCTTGGCAGAGATGCCAGTTTTGGTCGAAGCCATAAGAAATATGGCATGAAACCAAGAGCGGAGCGGAGTATTAGATTTGTGGAAGATAGTGTTAGCAGTAGGAGACACGTGGGACCCACAGAACTCACAGGAATAGACTTTGCGGCTAGGTATTCTGTAATGAGTAGTCCTCTTTTGGCATTTGGGGCAGTAGATTCCTTTGGGGAAGCGTGCCTGCTTAAGAAATTCAAGACAAGCATCGTCGTTTGGAAATTGTTTTTCAAAGTCTTTAATAGTATAGGTTTTCATGTTCTTTTCTCCAATCTTATTTTATACCTATATTATAGCATATATAATCCGTGATGTCAAGGGATAATTGCGTAATTTAAAGTGGGAGAGTGAGGTGTCTAAGATACTGGACAAAATAAATGACCCCGGCGATGTTAAGGGGCTAGATCAAGGTGAACTAGCCGAACTTTGTTCCGAGTTCAGGGAGTTATTGGTAAGCAGGGTTAGTGAAAACGGAGGGCACCTGGCATCCAATCTGGGAGTGGTGGAGCTTAGTGTTGCCTTGCACCGGGTATTTGATAGCCCGAAAGACAAGATAGTCTGGGATGTGGGACACCAAAGCTACGTTCACAAGCTGTTAACAGGAAGAAAGGAGCAATTTTCTTCCCTTCGCCAATACCAGGGACTCTCAGGCTTTCCTGATAGAGATGAAAGCCCTCACGATGCTTTCACTACGGGACATGGTGGCACCTCCATTTCAGCGGCTTTGGGCATGGCTCTGACCTGTGACCTTGCTCGCTGTGATCACCACGTGGTAGCTGTCATTGGCGATGGGTGCCTTACCTGTGGCATGACTTACGAAGCGCTGAATCATGCCGGGCATTTGGGCACAAGGCTTATTGTGGTGCTCAACGACAACGGCATGTCCATCTCGCCCACAGTAGGAGCAATAGCCAGGCAGCTAAATGTAGTGCGAACAACCCGTGGCTATATACAGGCTAAGAAACAGACGAGTCGGTTGCTGTCTCTCTTGCCCGGAGGGAAGAAGCTGCAAGAGACATTGCGCCGTCTTAAGACAGGAGCAAAAGCGGTAGTCATGCCCACCATGATGTGGGAGCAGTTTGGCTTTACTTACCTGGGTCCGATAGATGGTCATAACACTGCTGAATTGGAAACAGCTCTGACTCAAGCCAGGGATTACTACAAACCGGTCATTGTCCATGTCTTAACTACGAAGGGCAAGGGTTACAAACCAGCCGAGGATAATCCCACTCACTTTCACGGTCTATCCCCTAGAAGCGGTGGTTTGGGCACACTGCCTACTTATAGTAAGATATTTGCTCGAACAGTCGGTGGACTGCTCAGGGACAATCCCAGGGTGGTAGCGATAAGCGCTGCCATGGTTGAAGGCAATAGCCTATCCTCTCTGGTCAAGGAGTTTCCTCAACGCATCTACGATGTAGGGATTTCTGAGCAGCATGCGGTTACCTTAGCCGCCGGTCTAGCTACCCAGGGCTTTATACCTATTGTAGCTATATATTCCACTTTCTTGC
>Ga0307434_1000547_pt1 | contig 24710 bp, 19 predicted proteins | sample SalMarWE160220MG_FD_202156 | JGI IMG/M metagenome (GOLD analysis project Ga0307434, IMG submission 202156) | Salt marsh sediment microbial communities from the Plum Island Ecosystem LTER, Massachusetts, United States - WE1603-220 | ecosystem: Environmental > Aquatic > Marine > Intertidal zone >... | reverse complement strand
TATGGACAGTCTTGAGTTTAGTCGGCTATTTCCAGGGTGATAGTATCCTGCTTAGCATGTCGAGGGCGAAGAAAATTAAGCGTGATGACCACCCCCGTCTGTACAATGTGGTTGAGGAAATGAAGATCGCCTCCGGTCTGGAGAAAATGCCCAACATATACATCATTGATGACCCGGCACTAAATGCCTTCGCCACTGGTCGTGACCCCAATCGGGCATCCGTAGCTATTACCTCGGGACTGCTACAAAAACTAAACCGCGATGAATTGCAGGGGGTCATCGCCCACGAGATATCCCACATCAAGAACCGGGATGTGCTGCTCATGGCGATGTGTAGTATCCTGCTCGGCACTATCGTGCTCCTAGCCTGGTATGGGTCACGTTTCCTAATTTTTGGCAGCATGACCGGGTCAAGAAGAAGTTCCTCATCAGGAGGGGGTGGGCAGGCTCAGATAATAATTCTGGTCGTGTCACTCGTATTTATGATACTGGCGCCGATTATGGCGCAGCTCATTTACTTTGCCATCTCTCGGAAGAGAGAGTACCTGGCAGATGCTTCGGCAGCCCTCTACACCAGATACCCTGAAGGACTGGCCTCAGCCCTGGAAAAGCTGGGTACCTCAACTGGGCAGTTAAAATCAGCCAACAAGGCCACAGCCCCTATGTATATCATCAACCCTTTCCGCAAGAAAGGCATGAAAGCCAGTGATCTCTCCAGCACCCACCCCCCTATATCAGAGAGGATACGCATTCTACGTGCCATGGCTGGCGCCTCGTTCAACGATTACGAGCAGGCTTACCACCAGGTTCACCGCGGGGGTACGGGGGTTATACCTGCTGCCAGCCTTGCCGCCGAAACAGTCCCAATAGCAACGATAAAGCTAGAGGGTGAAGCGAGTGAACCAAACGAGATACAGCGGGCTCGTGAGACCTCAGATGTAATGTGGCGGCTGAGTAACTATAACACCATTACATGTGACTGCGGTGCCAAGCTGCGAGTGCCACCTAAGTTCAAAGAGCCAATAATCAAGTGCCCGCATTGTGGTAGAACGCACCAGGTTTGAGAAGATAGGTTATTGTTGACCAAATCTCCTAATGTGCCATCGGTAACTTCAGTACTTATGGTGATGCTGGTTGGGACTTCTTCGAGATTGAGATAGAGGGACTGTGTGCTCGAGCCAAGAGCACATAACCTTATCTTAATCAGGCGAGGGGATTTGAATCTCCGCTTTCGGTATCTAGGAAATATACCCCCCTCTGATAAGTAGTTCGGCGACAAGAACTGCACCCTTGGCTGCTCCCATCTTGGTGTTGTGGGATACCAAAACATATTTGATGCCGTTTTTCAGGACGTTGTCCTTCCTGAGTCTGCCCACTACCGTGGCCATACCGTCCTCAGCGTCACGGTCGAGCCGCGGCTGAGGCCTGAACGGGTCTTCGTGCACTATTATCATGTGCTTGGGGGCTGAAGGCAGCTCAATATCAGCGGGTGAACCAACATATTCCCTCATGGCCCTGACGACTTCGTCCGCCCCGCAAGCTTTCTGGGTGGAGACGAAGACCGATTCCGTATGTCCTTCCCGGACATTAACACGGGCGCAGGTGCAGCTTACGTTGAACTTGGCTGGACTGACTGAACTACCAGCAAAGTTGCCCAGGATCTTCTGCGTTTCACGCTGCACCTTTTCTTCCTCCCCGGAAATAAAGGGAATAACATTATCTAGAATGTCGAGGCCTATCACTCCTGGACTTCGGCCTGCACCTGATAGGGCTTGCATAGAGGTCATTATAACGGCGTTCACGCCGAACGATTCGTAAATTGGTTTTAGCGTTATCGCCAGGCCAGTAGTGGTGCAGTTGGGAATAGGCGTAATGAAGCCTCTCCATCCCCGGGTTTTCCGTTGAACATCAATTAATTTGGCATGCCCCGAGTTGATGCCGGGAATTAATATGGGCACGTCCTCATCATAGCGGAAGGCTGAGGCCGTGCTTATAACCGCTTTATCTCTGGCGAATTTCGGTTCCAGAATCCTCGCCTGGTCGGACTCTATGGCGGAAAAAACGATATCCAGGGCGGAGGCATCCATTTCGGCGGCGTTCTGGACGGGCATAGACATGACCTCTTCCACCGGAGGCTCTTGGCAAAACCAGCGCAAGGCCCCAGACTGGGCATCGGTTATGGCCTCCTTATAGCTGCGCCCTGCTGACCTCTCGGAGGCAGCAAGGACAGCAATTTCAATCCAAGGGTGACCCTTCAGGGCAACGAGAAATTGCTGTCCAACTATGCCAGTCGCTCCCACGATTCCAGCTTTTACCATGGTTTCCCTCCGCTCTTTTTTATTTTCGGATTAGGCACAAGCAGCTTATACTCCCTTTTACTGAACAAATCGGGGCGAGAGGATTTGAACCTCCGACCTCAGCGTCCCGAACGCTGCGCGCTACCCGCTGCGCTACGCCCCGCCATCTATGCTATTATATGATGTTTAACTATGTGGGGCAAGGATGAAGTATTGCGTTCTAATAATTGACGGAGCATCAGGTTGGCCATTAGCTGCTCATGGCGGGAAGACTTGCCTGGAGCTGGCGCATACTCCGAACATGGATGCCGTGGCCAAGGCGGGTGCTGTCGGGCTAGCTTGCAATGTGCCGCCGGGGATGGAACCTAGCAGCGCCTGTGCCTGCATGTCTGTGTTAGGTTATGACCCTAAGATATATTATCGGGGGCGGAGTCCCATTGAGGCTAAGGGCATGGGCGTTCCTATTAACGAAGGAGAGGCCGTTTTTCGCTGCAATTTGATAGCTGTTCGAGACGGGAGGATGTGGAGCTATAGTAGCGGTCATATCAGTACTGAGGAGGCACGGCCCATTATCGCTAGTTTGAATGAAAAGCTTGGCAGTGATAAAGTGCATTTCTATCCTGGCGTGAGCTATAGACATATATGTAAAATAAAAGAGAGGGAAGATACCCTCCTAGCTAGCTGTACTCCACCGCATGATATTCCCGACAAATCTATCGACGAATTTCTTCCCAAGGGGCCTGGGAGTGATCTGTTAAGAGAGCTTATGGCACGCTCTGAGCTTGTGCTTCGTGAACATCCTGTGAATATGGAACGAAGAGCACGCGGCGATATTCCCGCTACCATGGTCTGGCTCTTCTGGGGTAGTGGTAAAATACCTGATATGCCAGCCTTCAAAGAAGTCTATAAACTTGATGCCGCCATGACATCCGGAGTGGATATTATGCGGGGCTTGGCCCGAATGATAGGCATGGAGGTGCTGGATATTCCCGGTGTGAGCGGCGATCTGAACAATGACTACGCGGCTCAGGCCATTGGTGCCCTGGAGGCACTGGATCAATATGATATGGTGGTTATTCATGTGGAAGCAACCGATGAGGCGGCCCATGCCGGCCTGGTTAAGGATAAAATAGAGGCTATCCAGAGCGTAGATAAGGAAATTGTGAGTCGGCTGCGTTCTTGGAGCAAGGATGCCCTTCGAGTGTTAATTCTTCCTGACCATCCCACGCCGATCGAGACTCAAACCCACGCTGCCGACCCCGTCCCATTTATACTCTGGGGGCCAGGATTCACCCCGACAAGTCGGGGTGGGGCGAAGAGATTTACCGAAGCAGAGGCTAAAGGCACAGGCATTTTTATCAAAGATGGATATAATATTATGAGCAGGCTGATAGAGTAAATAAAGGCAAAGAAATGGCACTGATAGTTCAAAAGTATGGTGGCAGCTCGGTGGCTGATGCCGAAAAGATTAAGAACGTAGCTCGCCGTGTAGCTAAAGCAAAGAACGAAGGAAATCAAGTGGTGGTCGTTGTTTCGGCAATGGGAAACACCACCGGTAACTTGATTAAACTGGCTTACCAAGTTACTGAACAGCCTGGTGACAGGGAGCTCGATGTTCTTTTGTCTACTGGGGAAATAGTCTCCAGTACCCTTTTAGCTCTGGCTTTGAAGAGTTTGGGGTGCAAGGCAGTCAGTCTTACCGGCGCTCAGGCAGGCATACAAACTGATTCTAGTTACAGCCGAGCTCGGATTCTTCGCGTCGACCCGAAACGAGTGGTCAATGAGCTAGAAAAGGAAAATATTGTCATTGTGGCCGGGTTTCAAGGTGTGACTCAAGAGATGGATATTACCACTTTGGGTCGTGGTGGTTCCGATACGACGGCAGTTGCTCTCGCTGCCAGCTTGAATGCCGAAATATGCCAGATATATACTGATGTCGAAGGTGTCTATACTGCTGACCCACACCTTATTCCCAGAGCCAGGAAATTAAAGGACATTGGCTATGAAGAGATGTTAGAGTTGGCTAGCTATGGAGCCAGGGTAATGCATAACAGGGCAGTGGAATTGGGGGAGTTGTATAATGTGCCCATCTTGGTGGCTTCTAGCTTTAGCGATAGCTCAGGCACCATTATTTGTAAGGAGGCCTCTATGGAAGTAAAGAACAAGGCAAGGGGTATTGCCTACGATACCAATGTGTCTAAAGTCACCGTCGTCGGTGTCCCCGACCATCCTGGTATTGCTACAGCAATCTTCGAGCCCCTGGCTAGAGCAAATATAAGCGTAGATACCATTGTGCAAAATGCCAGCATTAATAATATTACCGATCTCACGTTTACGATAGCTCGAAATGATTTGGTTAAGGCGATGTCCATTGTAGAGCCAGTGGTTAAATCTGTGGGGGGTAAGCAATGTGTCACCGATTCTACATTGGCCAAAGTTAGTATTGTAGGTACTGGCATGCAAAATACACCGGGCTATGCTGCCAGAATGTTTCGAGTTCTTCATGAACAGGGCATTAACATCCAGCTAATCACCACTTCCGAGATAAGGATAACATGTATTATCTCTGAGGATAGGGTTAAGGATGCTGTGCAAGCATTGCATCAAGCTTTTGAGCTGGAGAAAGAAACTTGACAATCTCGGCTTGACATCATAAGTTTTATAGGATAGTTAATTAGGCAATGGGTATAGCATCTTACCAAGAAGAGGAAGAAAAGGCTCGATTAAGGCAGCAACTCAGTAAGGAAGCCATAAATTTAGCCCTTCAGGGTAGGTGGGAGGAGGCTGGAGCGGTAAACAGGGACATAATTAAGAGATTTCCCACTGATGTCGAAGCTTATAATCGCCTTGGACGAGCTTTGACAGAGTTAGAGGATTTTGCCCGAGCTAAGAAAGCCTATTTTAAGGCTCTAAAGCTTGCCCCTGAGAATGCCATTGCTAAGAAAAATCTGGCCCGTTTAACTAGCCTATCAGAGTCTATGTCGACTTTAAGTAGCAACCCTCAGGAAGCTTCGACCCGGAGAGCTCAAGCTCGAAGAGTTGCTCTTGACCTCTTTATAACTGAGGTGGGGAAGGCTGGGGTTGTTAATCTTCATAATGTGGCTACAGGTAAAGTCTTAGCTAAGATGGGATTTGGCGACCAAGTGAACTTGGAAGCAAGAGGGCAGCACCTGATTGTGGAAAGTGAGGGTGGAGAGTACTTAGGAGAAGTGGAGCCGAAACAGGGATTGCGTCTCATCAAACTAATGCAAGGTGGAAATAGATACGATGCGGCAATTCTCAATGTAGAAGAAGACAAAGTGCAGGTGATTATTAAAGAGGTGTATCAACATCCCAGCCAAGCGGGACGTCCCTCCTTTCTTGTTAAAGCTACAGAGCACCTGCGTACGCGTATTAAAGAAAGCCTTCTCAGGCGAGGAATCATTACTGACGAAAGTGAGGACTTGCCTGAGCTTGGATATTTGGAAGAGGAAGAAGACCTTGGCCCTGAAGAGGAATCTTTGCCTGAAGGTTTCACCGTCGTCGGTGAAGATGGTGAGAGAGGAATCGAGATCTGATGGAAGCCGCAATAGTAAAGCCTGTCAATATCGAAGAAGAGATGAAAAGCTCCTATCTAGACTATGCTATGAGTGTCATCGTCTCCCGCGCCCTGCCCGACGTGCGTGATGGTTTGAAGCCAGTGCAGCGACGTGTTTTGTACGCTATGGATGGCTTGGGGTTACGACACAACAGTCCATATAAAAAGAGTGCCCGCATTGTTGGTGAAGTCTTGGGGAAGTATCATCCCCATGGAGATGCCCCAGTATATGAAGCTATGGTACGCATGGCTCAGGATTTTTCTCTGAGATATCCCCTAGTTGATGGGCAGGGTAATTTTGGCAGCATTGACAATGATCCACCAGCGGCAATGAGGTACACCGAAGCTCGCCTTTCCGAAATTGCCGAGGAAATGTTAGTTGACATTGAAAAAAATACCGTCGCCTTTGTCCCCAACTTCGATGGCTCTCTCCAGGAACCCTCTGTCTTGCCCGCCAGATTGCCTAACTTGTTAGTTGGTGGTTCTTCAGGCATAGCTGTGGGAATGACGACTAATATCCCCCCGCATAACTTAGGCGAGATATGTGATGCCATTGTCTATCTAATTGATAATCCCCAAGCTGCTGTAGAAGAACTGATGAAGCTGGTCAAAGGCCCCGATTTTCCCACTGCCGGGATAATTTGGGGGAAAGGGGGCATAGACAATGCTTATACTACGGGGCAAGGAAAAATTATACTTCGAGCTAAAGCCAACGAAATGACTAGCAAGGGGGGCAAGAGACAAATAGTTGTTACTGAACTTCCCTATCAGGTAAACAAAGCAGCTTTGGTAGAGAGGATAGCTGAGCTGGTTAAAGTGAAGAGAATTTCGGGGATAGCCGAGGTGCGTGATGAATCGGATAGAGAAGGCATGCGCGTTGTCATCGAACTCAGAAAGGAGGCACAACCTCGACAAGTACTTAATAACCTCCATAAGTATACTGCGATGCAATCTGCCTTTTTTATCAATATGGTTGCTTTGATTAATGGACAACCTAAAGTAATTAATCTTAAAGAGGCGCTAACTGCTTACCTTGACTTTCGCTTTCAGGTCATCTCCAAGAGGTCTCAGTTTGAACTTGATAAGGCAAAGGATAGGGCCCATATCCTCGAGGGCTTCAGAATTGCCCTAAACAATCTTGAGCAGGTAATCAAGATTATTCGGCAGTCTCAAACCGTGGAATCCGCTCGTGCCAATCTAATGGCAGCTTTTACTCTGTCACAGATTCAAGCACAAGCAATCCTCGATATGCCACTTCGTAGATTGGCTAAGCTAGAGCAAGACAAAATAACTGAAGAATACGCCACTGTGATAAAGAATATTTCCTATCTTGAGGATTTGTTAGCTAACCCTCGGAAAGTATTATCACTTATTGCTCAGGACGCTGAGGAGCTTAAATCCAAGTATGGTGATTCCCGGCGAACCGTAGTGGAAGCAGAGGAAATCGAAGAATTCCGTACGGAAGACCTTGTTCCTCATGAGGCAATGGTAGTTACCTTGACTAACAAGGGATTCATTAAGAGGATTCCTGCCACCACTTATCGGCTGCAACACCGTGGCGGGAAAGGCGTCATGGGAATGGTAACCCGGGGTGGCGATACAGTAAACCACATCTTGGTAGCTGATACCCATGATAATCTCCTTTTCTTTACCAGCGCTGGTAAGGTTTACCGTCTCAAGTGCCACGAGGTTCCCGAGGATTCCTCTCGCATGGCCAAGGGAACAGCCCTGGTTAATTTATTACCTATTGACTTAGAAGACGAAGTAACTGTGCTATTAGCCATAGCAAGCTTTCCTTCGGATAAGTTCTTATTAATGGCTACCAAGGGTGGCGTGATAAAAAAGACTACCCTAGACAAGTTTGCTTCGATAAGGAGGAATGGCATTATTGCCATGGGGCTCAGAGATGAGAATAAGCTGATCTCATCCGGTGTAGTTGCTGATGAAGATGAGGTCATCTTGGTGAGTCGAAATGGGAAGGCTATCAGATTTAAGGTCAAAAGCTTGAGGACTGCGTCTCGAACCAGTGGCGGTGTTCGCGGCATTCGTCTTGTTGACGATCATGTTGTTGGTATGGGCATTGTCCTTCCCGATGCTTATGTGCTCACAGTGACCGAAAAGGGATTTGGCAAGCTGACCCCGATAAAAAATTATCCTGTTCACAATAGGGGAAGCAAGGGGGTAAGGACTTACAGGGTTAGCCCGAAAACGGGTAACCTAGCTGTGTCCAAGCTTGTTTCCCTGCAAGGCTCTCTGGTGATGTTATCAGCCAAGGGCAACGTGGTGAACATTCCCATGGAGCAGGTCTCAATTCAGGGCAGGGGTGGCCGGGGAGCCAGGCTAATGGGCTTAGCCGAAGGTGATAGCGTGGTTTCGGCCACCTGGGTCTTCCGGCACGATGAAATCCTGTGAGCAGAAATTACCCCTCGCTTCTTGCTATTCCGACCCTGAATCCTTCGCCCCTTGTCATTCTGAGCGTAACGAAGAATCTAGCCCATGCGCCAACGCTCAGAGTGACGAAAAATCGGCTATTGACATATCCCTAATATGTGATATAGATTTAATATAGATTTAATGTAAGGAGGTGAATATGTTCTGTCCTAAATGTGGTACGGAAAATCCCGACGGGGCTAAGTTTTGCTCCAAGTGTGGTGCTGAGCTTGGTGCCCCCGCGAAGCCATCTGAAGCGACAACTAAGCCAGAAGCGGAGAGTAGTACAGGTATGTCAGCCAATGTAGCCGGGCTCCTTTGTTACGTGGCTGCGTGGGTATCGGGAATAGTCTTCGTGGTTTGGGAGAAGAAGAGCACCTTCGTCAAATTCCATGCATGGCAGTCTATTATGGTCTTTGGGGTGCTGACCGTCGCCCACCTTATATTGTCCAGAATGCTGATTAACATTGGGTTGGGTAATCTGCTTTATCCAAACTGGGGTTTGATTCATGCTGGAATAGCCTTGGGTTGGATCATAGGTATGGTAATGCTCGCTTTGTGGATTATCCTTATGATCCAGGCATACCAGGGCAAGATGTGGAAAGTCCCCCTGGCAGGCAATTGGGCTGAGAAGCAAGCCAACAAGTAAGGTTTTTAAGGACCCGGTGCCCAAGCCTGATAAATGCAGCCACTACGACGAGTTCCCGAGCATCGCCGATGTGGAAAGGCATGAGAGTTTACTATCAAGTTTTTATAAGGAGGTGCAGAAGTGAAAAAAGTAATTGTTGTAGTAGCCCTTTTATTGGCGATAACTTTGTTGCCAGCTTGTGATGATGGTACCCCGTCTGGTTACACCGGGTTCATGGCGCCAGCAGCAGGACAATGGGCTGAGTATGTCACTTCTACTGGTGGTGAAGAGTCTCACTATAAGATGGAGCATATAGGGCAGGACACAGTCGATGGAAAGACTTGCACTGGATTTGAAATGACTGTGTCAGGGGAGGAAGAGACTATTATGCAGATATGGACCGAGGATGCCACCGGTCAGGCTGTAAAGTACGTGGTGAAGATGGGAGAACAGGTGATATGTATGGATGTTAGTCACAGTCCTTATGAACCTCCTGAGACTGAGACCCCTGGCACGTATGAGCCGAATCTTCCCGATATAACATATGGAACATATACCACCCCCACGGGAAAGACAGTAAACGTGGCCATATTTGCGATAGGCGGGGGAGAGACATGGGTGAGCAGTCAAGTCCCATTCGGCATGGTGAAAGTCGTTAATGCCAGCGAGGAGACCACCATGTATCTTTACGATTTTGGCACGACTGGAGCTCAGAGGGATATATCGAAGGCAGAAATGGAAAACTGCATAGAGTACTGATCCTTAACAGACTATTCTGTAGAAGCAAGCCCATATATAAAGTCTCTAAGGACTCGGTGCCCCAAGCCTGATAAATTGGGAAACTGCGGCTAGCTCTTTAGCATCGCGCTGTAGGGCTCTGTCTCGGGAAATCTCGTCTCTGTTATGTCATTTTAATACGGGCAGCCACTGCGTGCGCTGTAAAAAATTGATATTTTACCCATGCTTTGGCGCAAAAATCTCCTTTAGGGATTGGGTGGAAGGGTGTATAATTATAGAGTATATGGGCTCTGAGGTTTTTTACCGCAAGTGGCGGCCACAGACCTTAAGTGAGGTGCTGGGACAAGAGCCTGTAACTCAGACTCTGCGTCATGCTGTGGAGGGGGGGAAGATAGCTCATGCTTATCTTTTTTGCGGTCCGCGAGGTACAGGCAAAACCAGCACGGCGCGCATCTTAGCCAAAGCAGTCAACTGTCCTAATCAAGCAGGTGGCGAGCCGTGCAACGCCTGCGATATGTGTCGTTCAATCACCGAGGGCAGGGCTTTGGATGTAATAGAGATAGATGCCGCCAGCAATCGTGGCATTGACGAAATCCGCAGCCTGAGGGAAAAGGCAAATTACGCCCCCAGCCTTGCTCGCTACAAGGTATATATTATAGACGAAGTCCACATGCTTACCGAGGCGGCTTGCAATGCCTTGTTGAAAACATTGGAGGAGCCACCCGGGCATGTAATTTTTGTTTTAGCTACCACGGAAGCGCACAAGGTGATAGCCACCATAGTATCGAGATGTCAGCGGTTCAACTTCCATCGCCTGCGGCAAACAGAGATAATGGACAAACTCAAGCTAATATGCGAGAGGGAAGGGATTCACATCGAGCCTAGTTCCTTAGAGCTTATTGCTCGTGCTGCTACCGGGAGCCTTCGAGATGCTGAAAATATTTTACAACAGATGATTGCTTATTATGGCAATCAAATTGAGCTTGATCAGATTCAAGCGGAGCTTGGCATTAGCTGGGATTCACGAGTTAGACAACTAGCACGATGTGTAGTCAGCAGGGATGTGGCTGCTGGGCTAAGAGTCATAAATAGCCTCAATAGCGATGGCGTTGACCTTCGCCAGTTTAATGTGGGCTTGGTAGAATACCTCCGAGGATTATTGCTGTCTAAATCCCGATGTGAAGAAGCTCTGGATGTTACCAGCGAAGACTTAGCTGAGATGGGAAGCCTTGCGAACAATGCTACTCTGGATTATCTGCTTAAGGCAATTAAGTCATTCTCCAGCATAGATTTTCGAAGTGATGATTACTCCGCTTTGCCCTTAGAATTGGCTTTACTGGGTTGTGCTTTGTCTCCAACCACAGGACAAGAGCAGCTAACTACAACTAAACCCTCCCGCCTGCCAAAGCCTTGTGCGGCGGGCAAGTCGGAGGTGGCGGATGATACTGAGATAACTGAGTCCTTAGAGGAAGCTGAGGTTCCTGTGGCATTGCATCCCGACAGAGTCGGGACTGAGATTTCAAGCGAGGTTCCTGCGGCACTCGATCCCGACAGAGTCGGGATCGAGGTTCCAAGCGAAGGAATTTCTCAGGACATTGATTACCTCCGTGGCCGCTGGAGGGAGTTCATTAAATCTTTGCGAGGGGAAGGTTCCAGTGGCAATTTGGATGCTTTCTTGCGCAGCGCCTGTGACCCCATAGCTCTTGAGGACGATACGCTGGTGTTAGGTTTCTATTATTCCTTCCATAAGGAGAAAATTGAAGACGCCAAATATCGACATCTGGTGGAGAAAAAGCTTCAGGAGGTCTTTGGTCGGCCCTATAAGATACGGTGTATTTTAGTTGATTCTAAAAGGGAAGTTTCGTCCCAGGCGAGGACGCAAAACCCCGTAATTAAAGCTGCTCTGGAAATGGGAGCCAAGATTAGTGAGGAGGAGTTGTAGTCCTTAGCGAAGCCGAAGGAAGGAGATAGATGGATAAATCAATATTGCGTCAAGCCCAGCAACTTCAGGCAAAGTTGGCGAAAGCCCAAGAAGAATTGGGCAATATGACCGTGGAAGCTACCAGTGGAGGTGGTGCCGTCAAAGTGGTGCTTGATGGACACCAGAAGGTTCATTCTGTGGAGATATCACCCGAAGTGGTAGAGGCTGGAGATGTCGAGTTACTGCAAGATTTGGTCATGGCTGCTGTTAACGAGGCTACTGCCAAGTCGCAGGAGCTTGTTAATAAACACCTCAGCAGTTTGACCGGTGGTCTGAATATACCGGGGTTACTTTAGGGAGCTGTCAGCTGTCAAAGACTTCGATAGTTTTCCGCTATGCTCCAGATAGCAATAGCATAAAGAATCAGGGAAAATGAGATTTGTCGCTGAGCCTATAGCTAGATTAATTGAGGAATTAAATAAGCTGCCTGGAATCGGGCCAAAAAGTGCTCAAAGGCTGGCTTATCATCTCTTACGCAGCCCTGATGAAGAAGCTAAGGCTCTAGCCGAGGCTATTTTAACACTGAAGGAAAAAATAAAGCTTTGCTCGGTTTGTTTTAACAACACTGATTGTGACCCTTGCCGCATTTGTCAGGATAAAGAGCGCGACCATTCTAAAATTTGTGTTGTGGAGAAACCTTCAGATATCTTCCCTTTGGAGCAGACGGGGAAATACAACGGTGTTTATCATGTGCTCCATGGAACTATCAACCCGACACAGGGTGTCGGGCCTGAAGAGCTTAAGATAAAGGAGCTTCTGGCCCGTCTTAAAGATGGCTCGGTAACCGAAGTAATTGTCGCAACCAATCCCAATGTAGAGAGCGAAACTATGGCTATGTATCTACAACAGATTATAACGCCTCTGGGCATTCACGTCACTCGCCTTGCTCGTGGCCTGCCCTTTGGCGCTGAGCTAGAATATGCTGATGACCTGACCCTGGGGCAAGCGCTGGAAAACAGGCGAGAATTCTGACAAGGTGTATATGGCGGCACCTCGAAGATAAAGCAAATTCCCCCGATCACATGGGGAGCAAGTCGCTCCCAAAAACCTGAAGGGTTTTCTGGCTTATCGACTTGCTGTTAAGGGTTGCTGTGAGAGGCGGCGCTCAGCCCCTGTCACTCAATCTACCGACTTTTTTACCCATCCGAGAAATCCCAAAAACGCTTGACGGTGCAGATGATGTGATACAATAGTATAAGATGGGATCTTGCAAAACCTAAGCTGTTAATTATCCTACGTGTTGATTGAGGGGTTAAGGAGCAAAGGTGACCGAGTGGTGGGGAAAAGAGATTACAGGGAACGATGAGGCGACGCCTTTAGCTGGCCACCTGGCCGCGGGTAGCTCATATTGTAGCTATATTAAATTGGAGCCACGCTTTATGGTCGGCGAGAGGCTCATGAGCGTAACAGCAATCTCGGGCACTAAGTGAGCGCCAGGGGGAGTGAAGGGAAACGGTGTAAGAGCTGGCACCCAGCCCGTGTCACCAGATTCACCGACTTTCTCTACCGGATGGGGATGAATTTGCGGGAAAATTGCAGAGCACAGCCGCAAAAGATAAGCGAATGAATACGTTCAGCATGAGGAGGTGCAAAATGAGAGCCAGGACAGGCAAGGGACTATTGCTCGTATTACTGGTGCTGGGTTTGTTGCTGCCAGGGTGTGCAATATTCCCTCAGGATTCGGCAAACAGAGCTCAGACGCTAGCCAGTGATATCCAGGTGCTAAAGCAAAAGGCGGATGAGGACGGAAAAGTTACGGTGGTTATAAAACTACAAGGCGCATCGCTTGCCGGTGTTCAGGAGGAGAGGGTGCTCGAGGGACTCAGGCAGCAGGCAGCCCAAAGCCAGAAGAAGGTGCTGGAATTTTTGAACACGAAGGGTGCAACTGTTCTAAATACTTTCTGGCTTACCAACGCTATATTGACTGAGGTGCCGGTGGACCTTCTGGATGAGTTTGTTTCCTTTGCGGATGTAGAAAGGCTTTTTGAGAACTTCACGCTAACCATCCCCCAGCCATCTGAGGAGGAAAGTCTCCCTGGGGTTCTTTCGGCAAACTATACCTGGGGGCTGGAGAAGATAGGTGTCCCTGAAGTGTGGGACATGGGTATCACCGGCTCCGGAGTGCGAGTGGCGGTCCTGGACACAGGGGTTGATATAACCCACCCAGACCTCGCGGGGAAGATGTGGACCGATGATCCGGAGGATCCAACCTATCCAGGAGGTTGGATTGAGTTTGACAGCTATGGCAATATTGTCGTAGGGTCAATCCCTCACGATACAGCTGAACACGGCACCCACTGCTCAGGCACGGTGGCCGGTGGCAATGCCAGTGGCATTGCCATAGGGGTTGCTCCCGGCGCCTTCCTGATGCACGGGCTCGTCGTCCCTGGGGGCAGTGGACAACTTGCCCAGATCATCGCCGGTATGGAGTGGGCGATAGACCCCGTTGACCAGTATGGCACCCCGGCAGGAGAGCCAGCCGACGTGATTAGCATGTCCCTGGGTGCCTTCGGCTATGATGATGCACTTATAGAACCGGCTCAGAACATAAAGGCTGCTGGCATAGTGCTCATCGCATCCATAGGCAACTATGGAGAGGGAACTTCAGACAGCCCGGGCAATGTTTACGAGGCCTTCGGAATTGGTGCCACGCATATAGAAGACCTGGTTGCCGATTTCAGTAGCGGGGAGGTAGTAGATTGGCCCGCATCTCACAACGAGTCCTACATCAAGCCCGATTTCAGCGCCCCGGGAGTGGTTGTTTATTCATCGGTTCCTGGGGGGTATGAGTATTCCTCAGGAACATCTATGGCGGCACCCCACGTTGCCGGGACGGTGGCGCTCATACTCGAGGGTAACCCAGCGCTGACTGTCGAGAATGTCTATGCTGCCCTTAATGAGACCGCCGTTGACCTCGGCGATGAAGGGCAGGATACCAGATACGGGTGGGGCAGAATCGATGCTTTTGAGGCGGTATCTTTGGTGGCTCTTGACTCCGGCATTGAGGGATTTGTGACCGACGCAGAAACCGTAGAGCCGCTGGAGGGTGCCAGAATATTCGTTTCCGAAACCGGGCAGGTAAGATACTCAGATGACTCAGGCTACTATCGGGTTTTCCTGCCACCAGGCACCTATAATGTGACTGCCAGCGCTTTTGGCTATTACCAGGGAAACGCCACAGTTGAAGTTGTGGAAGATGCCTTCACTTCCCGTGACTTTGTCCTGGAGCCAATGCCCACAGGGTTCATCGAGGGCACAGTCACTGACGTGGAAACGGATGAACCAATTGAAGAGGCAATCATCACTTTGCTGGATACTCCGCTCAGCACTAATACAAGCGGGACTGGCGAGTATTCCATAGAGTCACCGATAGGAACTTACGATGTCAGGGCTTGGTCTTGGGGTTACATAGAATCCATAGTTTCTAATGTGACTGTTGCCGAAAATGCAACCGTCATAGTTGATTTTGCCCTTGAGCCTGTCCTGGCGGTGGTGGCAGTGTTGGGCGATTACAATTCGCAGTTGACCGAGCTTCTCATGGCCAATAACATGTGTGCAGAGGAAAGGGACTGGGATATCATAGGTGACATTGCGCTCTACGATGTCGTGGTGGTAAACCTCCCCTCCGACCCGGGGGAATCCACTTTCCTGGAGTTCCTAGAGGCGGCAAGCGCTAACCAGACGAGGGTCATCTTCACCAGCTCGTGGCCAGTATCGGCGCCATATGGGATATCGCTGCTGCAATGCTATCTGGATGACCCGGCTGGACAGGGTCATGACTATGGGAGTGGCGATGTGTACTACAGGGTGGAGCAGGCTCACTCGCTCTTTGAGGGCTGGGAGGTAGGGAGCAACGTAACCCTCATCACCGGTGGTGACTGCGACCATGCCTGGTTCTGGGGCTACTCTGGCTACACTATAGCCGATATTGGCTCTGAGTATGGGGAGATACGGGGTGACGCAGTGGCCCTTAATGTATATGGTGAAAGCTTGCATGTTCTCCTGGCCGGCCTGGCGCCCCAATCGTACACGAATGTGAGCCACTGGACTGAAGAGGCCAAGACAATCTTTGTAAGGGCGGTAACCAGGACCCTTGAGATCCCTCTTGTGGTTTCCACGACTACGCTGCTTCTTGGCGAGGTGGGTGTGGAATATCAGGCGACCCTCACCGCCATCAGTGGCACCGAGCCCTACATCTGGGCGATAATAGACGGCGCTCTGCCCGATGGGCTGGAGCTTGACGGTGAAACCGGTGTTATCTCGGGAACGCCGACCGAAGCCGGCAGCTTCACCTTCACCGTCCAGGTAACGGATGCCGCCGAAGCCATAGCGACCAGGGAGCTTTCGATTTGTATAATGGTCTGGACCGAGTTCATCACCGACCCTGTTGGCGACCAGTTTGATGGCTACGGCCCCGATATCGTGGGCGCCGATTTTTATCTTGATGATACGACTATCTACTTCCGGGTCAGGATCGCTGAACCCATTGACTCCTCTGATACCGTGAACTATATGTGGCTCGACCTCGACCTGAACGACTCCACCGGCTTTGTATCCTATAACCCTAGCCTCCCCACCAATGACATCGGAGCCGATGCCGCTGCGCTTATCTTACCCGCGTACCTCTATGGGATGGTGGGCGAGGAGTTGTCCTTACCCGTCCAGAGAAGCAATGGTGAACGGCAGCTTGAAACTGAACCAGTACAGGCCTCGTCCGGAGGGCTGCTGGGAGAGCTGTATTTATGGGATCCATATTATGAGGGCCTTTACTATGCAGGTGACTTCCTTGTTTTCACCGACACCGATTATTTCTGGTTTGCCATCCCCCTGGACATGCTCGAGGATGACGGCATCATGTCCGTGGTCGATGTCATCGGCGACTACTGGGAGCCAACCGATGTCGCTCCTAATGAAGGTCATGGCGTCACCGGGCCGGTACCACGAAGAGCTTGCTTCATCGCCACCGCAGCCTACGGCACTGATACGGCAAAGGAAATAGACATCCTGAGAGAGTTCAGGGACGAGGTTCTGCTGCCTAACAGCTTGGGCGCTAAGTTTGTATCTCTCTATTATAAAACCAGTCCTCCCATAGCCGACTTTATCTCCCAACACGAGGTCCTGAGAACAGCGGTGAGGGTGGGCTTTGTGGACCCGATTGTGAAAATATTAAATTGGAGCCACGATTTATAGTCGGCGAGGGGCTCGCAATGACGGGTGGGGTGGAGAAAAATAGTAGAGTTGACCCCCTTTTTACAAAAAAACATTGACAACTTCCTTAACGAAAACTTAATAATTGTACCATATAATGGTATAATAAGTACTATAAGGCGAATATGGGGTTGATGATCAAGTGTGTGCGCCAGAGAGTTGCGGTAGTTCCCACGATGCTCGGCCCAGCACATATAGAAATGTGAACTGGGCTCTTTTTTTCCGCTGAAGCTCTGTCGAAGGATGAGGATTTTGGGGAAACTAAACTGCTACAAAGGAGGCTACGTATGAAGATAATACTTGGTTCTAGGATACACCGTTACTTGAAAAGACTCGGCATCTTTTTGATTACAGTAGCCATAGTTGTGGGAATAGCAGGCTGTGAATCGACTTGTGCTCCTCTTCAGTATGTCCTGAGAGTCTTGAGCACCTTAGGCGGCACGGCAACTATCGTTGGTGAGGGAACTTCTCCCTATCCAAGTGGGACGGTGGTTACGCTGGTGGCCGTGGCGGATGAGTGTTACGAGTTCGTCAACTGGACCGGCGACAGCGTCGCCGACCCCAACTCTGCCACAACCACCGTCACCATAGATGAAGCTAAGAATGTAACCGCCAACTTTGCCCTGCTGAGCTACAATCTTGCAGCAGACAGCACAGATGGTGGCCAGGTAACCACTCCTGGCGAGGGCACTTTTCCCTATGCCTGTGGCACGGTGGTTGACCTGGTGGCTGAGGCTGAGGAGGGCTACAGCTTCGTCGAATGGTCTGGCAACGTAGATACCATTGCTGACATCGATGCCGCTGAAACCACCATCACTATGAACGGCCACTATTCTATCACCGCTAACTTCGGCCTGTTTGCGGGAGGGAACGGAACAGCCGTTGATCCCTATCAGATTGCAGATTGGTGGCACCTTGATAATGTCCGCAATTATCTAAGCAGCCACTTCATCGTCATAAACGACCTCGATTTAAACTCTATTGGCTATACGGAGCTGGCGAGTGCGACAGCCAATGAGGGAAAGGGCTGGCAGCCGATCGGAACTATTGCTGTAAATGACGCATTCGTCGGGAGCTTCGACGGCCAGGGGTACGAGATATGCGACCTGTTTATCGACCGCCCTGACGAAGATCAGGTGGGGCTTTTTGGTGTTGTTAACGAAGGAGGCGTTATCGAGAATGTCGGCGCAGTAAACACCGACAATGTGACTGGCCAAGATAATGTTGGCGGTCTGGTGGGAAAGAATGAGGGCACTGTAAGCAACTCCTATTCCACCGGTAATGTAACTGGCAACCTCAATATTGGCGGTCTGGTGGGATGGAATTTTAAGGGCACTGTCACCGACACCTATTCCACCGGCAATGTAACTGGCCTAGACAATGTTGGCGGTCTGGTGGGATGGAATACGGGCACTATGAGCAACTCCTATTCCACCGGCGGCGTGACTGGCAATACGAGTGTTGGCGGTCTGACCGGAAAGAATGCGGGCTCTGCGAGCAACTCCTATGCCACCGGTAGCGTGACTGGTGATGATAATATCGGTGGTCTGGTGGGAAAGAATGACAAGACTGGCACTGTTAGCAACTCCTATTCCACCGGCAGTGTGACTGGCAATACGCATGTTGGCGGTTTGATGGGAAGGAATCAGGGCACTGAGAGCAACTCCTTCTGGGACACCCAAACCAGCGGACGAGGTAGTTCAGATGGAGGGACCGGCAAGCCCACCGAGGAAATGATGGACATCGCCACTTTCACAGACACGGAGACGGAAGGGCTGGACGAGCCGTGGGACATAACCGACGTTGACCCTGGTGAGACCAACCCCGCCTACACCTGGAATATCGTTGATGACGAGACATATCCCTTCCAGAGTTGGGAGTCCGCTGTTTAATACAACCAGCGATCAGACCAGAACTGCAAATTCCCCGTGGTTTGGCTCTGCCGATGGTTTCGCAAAATCAAACTATCCCTACGGGGTCGACATCTATAGTCCAGCCCCGCGGCAAAGTGAGCCGGGATAACATCCGGGTTGAGTCAGGGCCACGGAGGAAGAGTTGCCAGCGATACCTGCCCCTGGCTCTGAAGGCAAAAGTAGGCACAGGACCAATTATATTGAAATCAATCATGTCCTCTCTTGCCCTTTCCTCAAGAATTAGACGATACATCCTCTCTGCCTCACGGCGACATAACTCTTCGTTGGTGTGGCTGTAAACCAGGCGGACTAATTGGCTAAAAGGGGGATAATTGTATCGGCGGCGATAATCTATTTCTTTATAATAAAACCCAGGATAATCATGCCTGGCAGCAGCTTCAATAGTGTAGTTATCAGGGGAGTAAGTCTGGATGATAACCTTTCCCGCTTTAACCCCACGCCCAGCCCTGCCAGCTACCTGACACAGGAGCTGGAAAGTGCGCTCGCTACTTCGGAAATCAGGAAAATTAAGGCCAGTATCGGCACTGATTACCCCGGCCAGGGTCACCTGAGGCAAATCTAATCCTTTGGCTATCATCTGGGTACCAATAAGCACATCTGCCTTGTGTTCACGAAAATTCTTCAGCAACTCCTCGTGAGCATATCTCCTGGTAATCACATCCCTGTCCCAGCGAAGTAATCTTGCTTCAGGGAAGAAATGCCTTATCTCTTCTTCTACCCTCTGCGTGCCAATGCCCAGAAACCTGAGATTGCGCCGAGAACACCGGGGACAGCTCTGGGGTACCGGAATAGAATAACGACAGCGATGGCAAATCAGCCTCTTCTCCACTGAATGATAAGTAAGGGCTATGGAGCAGCGGGGGCAACGAAAGACAAAGCCGCAGTTACGACATCGAACAAAGGTAGCTGTGCCCCGACGGTTAAGGAAAAGAACTATCTGTTCGCCCTGCGCCAAAGTTTCTTTCATGGCAGCTAATAAGGACCGACTAAACAAGCTTGTGTTTCCGGCTTTAAGTTCTTCCCTTAAATCCACTATGCCTACTTCGGGGAGAGGGGAATAACCACGAGGAGTAATTCTTTCCTTTAGCTCTACAAGATAATATTCGCCTTGCTGTGCTTTATGGAAACTGCCGATATCAGGGGTAGCACTGCCCAGGATGACAACAGCATCACTTAGTTGAGCCAATCTAATGGCCACGTTTCGGGCATGATAGCGAGGCGATTTATCTTCTTGTTTGTATGTCCATTCATGCTCTTCATCGATAATGATAAGACCGAGGCTGGAGAGGGGCGCAAATAAAGCGCTCCTCGGTCCGATGACGACATCGCAGTTTCCCTCCATTATCCATTGCCATTCGTCGAACTGCTCTCCCAGAGAAAGGCCACTATGCAACACTGCCACACGCCCGGGGAAGCGACTAGCAAATCTCTCTACGGTTTGTTGGGTCAAAGCGATTTCAGGGATAAGGCAAATGCCTCGCTTGCCGGCGGCAATAACCTGGGCTAAGGCTCGCAGGTAAATCTCAGTTTTGCCGCTGCCAGTAACGCCAAAAAGAAGAAAAACCGGTGGACTGCCGGATTGCCTTCCCTCCCCAACAATAATATCCTGGATCGATTCCCAGGCAGTTTGTTGAGATGAAGTGAGAACCGGAGGCGGAGAAGTTGTGAAGCTGAGGCGAGATAAGGGGTCACGTCTTACCCTGAGCCTTTCCACCGAGACCAAATGGCGACTCTCCAGGGCTTTGATAGTGGCAGGAGAGCAATTGAGACGTTTCCTCAGTTCGCTAATCGAAATAGGTTGAGTCTGCCCGGTCAGAAATTCTAAGAGTTCTGCCTGTTTATAAGCTCTAGATTTATCCAGGCGAGCCTTCGCCACCTCAATTTCTTCTCTGTCAGCTATTAGCCTAATATAAGGAAGCGTTTTGGGCTCTATCTTTGCCTTTTCCAACTCCAGAGTTTTTGTAATTAACTGACGGTCTAGCAACTGGTCGGTGATTTGCCTGGCTTTTCTTTTACCGATTGCCTCTTCCAGCTCAGGCAAGCTTATTTTCTTTTCCCCTCTCATAATATTAAGGACTTGCCTTAGCTCCGGGGTTAGAGATGATAAATCCACCCGGGAATCTGTTAGCTGAAAGCAGGTAATAGCCCGCCTCTCAAATCCCGGAGGCAGCATTAAAGCCAGAGCATCGAAAAGGGGGGCAAAATAGTGTTCACTTATCCACTGGGCAAGCTTGATTTGCGTCGGGGAAAGCAAAGGAAGATCGCCAGCGATGCCAGCTATTTCCTTAGTTTCCTCAACCGATGGCTCGTCTGATAATCGGAGTACAATCCCCTGAATAACCCTGGAGCCAAATGGCACCCATACTGCTTGCCCGGCACTAATATTGAGCCCTGGCGGTATGGCATAGCAAAAGGTTGACCGACTCCCCGGGGAATTGACCGCCACCTCGGCATAGTTCATTCAGAGGTCTGTTTTTCTTCTTGAGGCACGGCTTGCTCTATTGCCTTCTCTCGCCTTTCCTTAAGTCGAGCCTGTTTAACGCTGAGCCTGCGTATATAATAGAGTTTGGCCCGGCGCACCTTTCCATGCCTGAGCACCTCCACATTTTGCACGGAAGGGGATTGGAAAGGGAAAGTACGTTCTACCCCAATGCCATAAGATACCCTCCTTACCGTAAAGCTTCCACCATCAACGCCCTTCCTCATTTTAATCACCACGCCTTGGAAGTGTTGCAGTCGCTCTTTATCCCCTTCCCTGGTCTTCAAACTAACCTTGACTGTATCGCCAGGGGAAATTTGAGGAATATTGGGGTTCATTTTGGGTTTAACAAATTCTCTGACATCCATTTCCTTTCCTCATCGCAGAGATTGCCCTTTTCCAAGAGGTCGGGGCGTCGTTTCGCCGTTCGCAGGATAGCCTGACGGCGTCGCCATTGAGCAATTTCGCCGTGATTTCCTGAAAGCAAAACCGAGGGTACTGACCAACCCCGATACACTTGAGGTCTGGTATATTGGGGATATTCTAAAAGCCCGTTGCTATGAGAATCACTGCTGGCGGAATCTTGTGAGCCAAGCACTCCCGGTATAAGTCTAACGACAGCATCCACCACAACCAGGGCAGCTACTTCTCCCCCACTAAGTACATAATCCCCGATACTGATTTCATCGGTAGCTAAGTACTCACACACCCTCTCGTCTAAACCTTCGTAATGGCCACAAATTAACATCAGATGAGGGCGGAGGGCTAGTTCCCGAGCAACAGATTGAGAAAAAAGCCTGCCCTGAGGGGTGAGCAATATGATAGGCATCTCATTTACGCCAAGTTGCTGCTTTATCGCCTCTACCGCCTCAAAGATGGGCTCGGGCTTGAGCACCATGCCAGGTCCACCGCCGTAGGAATAGTCATCCACAGTATGATGTTTGTCATGGGTGTGGTCGCGAATATCATGAATCGCAATGTTCACCAATCCCTGTTCCCGAGCACGGTTGATGATGCTCTGGTTGAGTGGAGAGGCAAATACTTCGGGGAAGAGACATAAGATATCAATACGCATGGATTCCCCCAATAAAAACCCTTAAAGTGCATATCTTATCATGCAGACGGCGACAAAAGAAAGTCTCGTACTTCCAGTGACTTTGGTTTTCGGGGAGCAGTGTATGCATTGGGCTATATTTAGCACCACTCTGCCCTCAAACCCCAAGACGAAATTTGTTCGAAAATTCAAAAGGGTATTGACAAAATAAAGATAAGGTTTATAATAGAATAGTGGGGAAAAGTGGGGAAAGAGGGTAAACAGGGGAATGACATGTGAGTTAAATAAGCCAAGATTGGGGGGATTGGGGGAGAATCGAGGAGATTAATATGTTTTTTGGTGAGTATCCCTATAAGGTTGATGAAAAGGGAAGGGTGCCTCTGCCGCCAAAATTCAGGCGACAGATGAAGGAGGGCGTGATATTAGCCAAGGGGATGGGAGAGAAATGCATTGCTGTTTACACTGTAGCTGAGTGGAAAAGGTTGTCCGACAGCCTGGCTGCCAAGGCAGTAACTCCAGCTAACTTAAGGAAGTTGAATCGTGCTATCTTCGGCTCCGCCTTCGGTGCCTCGCTTGATGGGCAAGGCAGGATAACATTGCCATATACCTTGCGCGACTACGCCGGGATTGGTGACACAACGATTGTTGTCGGTGCCAACAACTGTGTTGAACTCTGGAGCGAAGATGAATGGAAGGCTGAGAAAACATCGGCCGAAGAACAGGCATCACAGATAATTGAGAGTTTTGGAGAATAGTGAATGATCGTCACCATGTCCGTGCCCGTCCACGTGCCTGTTTTGCTTGATCAAGTTATAGCAGGGCTACAGGCTCGGCGAGGAGGTTACTTCGTTGACTGCACTGTCGGTCTGGGAGGACATGCGGCAGCGATACTGGAAAAAATTTCACCCTCAGGAAGACTTTTAGGCATTGATGCTGATCCCGAAGCCATCAAATTAAGTCAAGATAAACTTAGCGACTATGGCGAAGCAGTTACTTTGGTTAATGACAACTTTGTTAACCTTGAGGCTATCTGCAAAAGATACCATTTTCATCCAGTTGATGGTATTCTTTTCGACCTTGGTGTTTCTTCTCTGCAACTGGATACAGCCGAACGCGGCTTCAGCTTCCGCCTCGATGCTCCCCTAAATATGAGGTTCGACCCCGGGCAAGGGTTAACCGCATCGGATATCGTTAACAGCTTCTCTGAGCAAGAGTTGGCCAAGCTCATAGAAAAATACGGTGAAGAGCACCACAGCCGACGGATAGCGCGGTACATCGTTCAAAATCGCCCTATCGCCACCACCATGGAGCTTGCCCGCTTGGTAGAGCAAGCTTTAGGCGGCAAGCGTGCCAAAATTCACCCTGCCACAAGAACCTTTATGGCGCTTCGCATCGCGGTCAACAGCGAACTACAGAATCTGGAGCTGGCTCTCAAACAAACTATTGACCTCCTTCGCCCCGGGGGGAGATTAACAGTCATTAGTTATCATTCTCTGGAAGACCGTATAGTTAAGCAATTCATGCGAGACGCAGCCAGCAGCTGCCTATGTCCCCCGGGAACAGTAATATGTCGCTGTGGGCACACGCCCACCTTGAAACTCATTTCACGGAAGGTTATTAAACCTGCCTCGTTGGAGATAGAATCCAACCCACGCAGCCGTAGTGCTAAATTAAGGATAGCCGAGCGACTCAACTAGGCAGCACTCTCAGTAAAAAAGGAGGTGAAAATGGCAAAGAAAATTATTTCAGCTATCGATGTGGGCACAACTAAAGTAGCCACCATCGTGGCTAATGTCAAAGCGGAAGACGACATTGAAGTTTTAGGAGTGGGAGTCGTTCCCTGTCGCGGCCTACATAAAGGCATCGTTGTCAATATGGACGAAGCCAGACAGTCCATTGCCGCATCAGTGAAGGAAGCTCAAAGAATTAGCGGCATACGTATAGATTCTGCCTATGTTGGGGTTACCGGCAGGCACGTAAGCAGCCTGAATAATCGGGGGGTGGTAGCTATCCCCCGAGACGATCGATTAGTGCGTACTCAGGACCTTAAACGGGTGCTATCTGCGGCTCGTAATATCACCGTCGCTGAGGGAAAGAAGGTGCTCCACGCCATTCCTCGCTCTTACGCCCTAGATGGACAAGAAGGAGTGAGACAGCCAGTAGGCATGCATGGGTCCAGGTTAGATGTAGAAACCCACATCGTCACTGCTTCAGTAACTTCCATACAAAACCTGGCCAAATGCGTCCGCAGTGTTGGCGTTGATGTTGAGGACCTCATCCTCGAGCCTCTGGCTAGTGGAGAAGCAGCATTGACTCCAGAGGAAAGAGAATCGGGTGTTATCATGGCTGACATCGGCGGCGGTACCACGGATATAGCGGTATTT
>Ga0307434_1000545_pt1 | contig 24775 bp, 26 predicted proteins | sample SalMarWE160220MG_FD_202156 | JGI IMG/M metagenome (GOLD analysis project Ga0307434, IMG submission 202156) | Salt marsh sediment microbial communities from the Plum Island Ecosystem LTER, Massachusetts, United States - WE1603-220 | ecosystem: Environmental > Aquatic > Marine > Intertidal zone >... | reverse complement strand
ACTTTAATGACGGCTACACCACCGGTAAGCTTTGCCAATCTCTCCTGGAGTTTTTCCTTATCATAATCAGAAGTTGTAGAATCTATCTCTGTTTTAATTTGCTGAATCCTGCCTTTTATCTTATCGGTTTTACCTTTGCCTCCGATTATAGTGGTATTATCCTTATCGATCTTTACTCTATCGCATTTTCCAAGATCTGCTATTTGAACGGCATCCAACTTGATTCCAATCTCTTCGGAAATGAACTGTCCTTCGGTTAGAATAGCAATATCTTTTAACATTTCTTTCCTTCTGTCTCCGTATCCGGGAGCTTTAACTGCGGCTACATTCAAGGTTCCTCTGAGTTTGTTAACCACTAGAGTCGCAAGAGCTTCACCTTCAACGCTTTCTGCGATTATGAGAAGTGGCGCGCCCTGCTGTGAGATTTTCTCTAAGAGAGGCAGAAGAGGTTTCATTGCTGAAATCTTACCGTCATGTATTAGCATATATGCATCGTCCAACTCGGCTGACATATCTTCCTGGTTTGTTATAAAATAAGGGGAAATATATCCGCGGTCAAACTGCATTCCTTCAACCAATTCAAGTTCTGTCTTTAGCCCTTTACCTTCTTCGGCTGTAATAACTCCGTCTTTTCCCGCTTTCTCCATAGCATCTGCAATTATCTGACCTATTTCTTTATCGTTATTTGCCGAAATTGTAGCTACCTGTTCAATTTCTTCTCTTCCCTTAACTTCCTGAGAAAGCTTTTTGAGTTCTTCTACAACTTTTTCTACAGCTAAGAGCATTCCTCTTTTTAAAGCCATTGGATTTGCGCCGGCTGCTACATTTTTCATGCCTTCGATTAAAATCGCTTCTGCGAGAACTGTTGCTGTTGTGGTACCATCTCCTGCTACATCACTTGTTTTGGACGCTACTTCTTTGACCATCTGGGCGCCCATATTTTCGAAAGGATTTTCTAATTCGATTTCTTTAGCTACAGTCACTCCATCTTTTGTTACAGTAGGTGCTCCCCAACTTTTCTCCAGAGCAACATTTCTGCCCTTTGGCCCGAGAGTTACTCTTACAGCCTTTGCGAGCTTAGTTACGCCCGCTCTAAGAGCATTACTTGCTTCCTGGGAATATATAATTTCTTTTGCTGCCATCTTAATTGCCTCCTTTTATCCTATTTTAGCAAGAATATTATCTTCGCTTAATATCAAATATTCCTTTCCTTTATACTCTACTTCGGTTCCGCCGTATTTTTCAAAAAGAATTTTATCTCCCTTTTTAACCGGAAGAGGGTCGTCATCTTTACCGACTTTTGCTACATTCTTAACAATACCCTCCTGAGGTTTTTCTTTCGCTGTATCGGGGACGATGATGCTACCTTTTTTCGCCTCTTCTTCTTCTATCCTTTCTACTAAAACACGTCTGCCTACCGGCTCAAACATACTTGCCTCCTTTTTGTTGTTGTATTTTTTTCTTCTTAAACTAAATTAAAACTTAATCTGTGTTAGTGAAAGCGCAAAACTTTCATTAATAATGATACAACGATTATCAGATTTGTCAAGGGGATTAATTTGTGTTTATTCGCAAAACTTGTGAGTTAATTTCTATAAAACAAATAGCCGCAAAGACACAAGGATATAGTTAGATGATTAAACAAAAAAATATAATGGGGGCATAGTGTGGCTTAGTGTCTTCGTGGCAAAAATCTCCCCTTGACAAAAGGAGGAGAATGATTATTGATTCGTACGGGTTTTGCGGTCCGACTTTTTAAGAGCTTAACTTACTATATAATCGGAAAATTCCCCTTTGAAAAATAGAAAGAAAAGAGGAGTTGTTATGGATGTAATAGCAAAAGAGATGAATAATGTTTTGAAAGAAAAATCTTCGACTATTTTTTCTCTTTTAAGTGATTTTGGCAAGGAAATATACATGCCTAAAGGCATAATCACTCAAAGCGCGGAGGCAAAACTTCATGCTTATGAGTGTAACGCAACAATTGGTATAGCAAAGGAAAATGGGGAGCCAATGTATCTTTCCGCGATAAGAAAATTCTTTAACAATTTGAATCCTTCTGAAATTTTTCCTTACGCGACTCCTTTTGGGCTTCCTGAGCTCAGAAAACTTTGGCAGGAAAAGATAATTTCAGAGAATAATATCGAGGGAAAAAGTATAAGTCTTCCTGTTGTAACTCATGCTTTGACCAATGGATTGATGTTAATAGGCGATATTTTTGTTGAAGAGGGGGACGAAATTTATTTGCCGAATATGTTGTGGGGAAACTATAAATTAATTTACGGGGTAAGGTATAGATCCAATATCGTAAATTATGATTTCTTCGATTCTTCTCTTAAGGGATTCAATCTTTCTGCTTTAAAAAATGTTTTGAGAAATTCCAATAAAGAAAAAGTAATTTTGCTTTTTAATTTTCCGAACAATCCTACGGGTTATTCGCCTACGGAAATGGAAGCCGATGCTATTGCCGAGATTATTCTTGAATTAGCCGAAGGCGGAAAAAAAATTCTTGTTGTAGTCGATGATGCTTACTATGGACTTTCTTTCGAAGACGGTTTACTTAAGGGGTCTATTTTTTCAAAGTTTGTAGGGTTGCATCCGAATATTGTCGCTGTCAAACTCGATGGTTTCACAAAAGAATTTTATGTATGGGGGTTTAGAATTGGATTCCTTACTTTTGCCGATTACTCTCAAGATAAAGAAGCGTATGAGATAATGGAGAAAAAAACAGCGGCAGCTATTAGATGTTCTATTTCGAACTGTTCTCATCCCGCGCAGTCTATATGCTTAAAACTGCTTAGCGATGGCAATTATCAGGAAGAAAAAGAAGAAAAATATAAAGAATTAAAGTCTCGAGCGGAGAAAGTAAAAGAGATTGTTTACGATAAGAAATACAAAAAATTATGGGATGTATATCCCTTCAACTCAGGTTATTTTATGTGTTTAAGGTTAAAAGGTGTCGACAGCAACAAGGTCCGGGAATACGCGCTTAAGGAATATGGAATAGGAACTATCTCTATAGGTGACACTGATTTAAGAATTGCTTTTTCTTCTGTCAGGATTGAAAAGCTTGAAAGACTTTTTGAATATTTGGCTAAATCGATAAAAGAACTTAAAAATTAAAATTTATAGTTTATAATTTTTTCACTCCGTCGGATATCCGGCAGATGTAAAATTCTCCATGAATACCAGTTTTGTCTTTGTATTCTTTGCGCACTCCTTTTATTATCTCCGCCTGTGATTTTTGTTCTACCAGAGCGATCGCGCATCCACCGAATCCGGCTCCGGTCATTCTTGCGCCGTAAACATCATCGAATTTTAAGAACGATTCAACCATAGTATCCAGTTCTTTGCAGCTAACTTCGTATAGTTCTTTAAGAGAATTATGTGACTGTATCATCAATTGTCCCAATTTATCTAAATCCCCTTTTTCTAAGGAATTTACAGCTTTTTTGACTCTTTCGTTTTCGTAAATAACGTGCGCGCATCTTTTTCTTATAACTTCAGGAAGTTTGTTTTTGTGTTTCTCAAATTCTTGTTTATTTATATTGGACAAGTTTTTGATATTTTCCCGTTTTATATACCCTTTCAGCAGTCTTAAACCTTCATTGCATTCGGCGAGTCTCTGGTTATATGCCGATTTTACTAGCCCTCTCCCAATTTTTGTGTTGCCAATTATTATTATTTTGTCTCCCATATTATGAAAAGGGATTAATTTATGTTCTAATGTTTCACAGTTTAGGAATAAAGCGTTATTTTCTTTGCCGAAAGTTATTATATATTGGTCCATTATTCCGCTTTTTACGCCTATGAAATCATTTTCTCCTTTTCTGCATAATATCGGAATTTTTTCCTTCTCGATGTTTTTTCCTGATAATTCCAGTAAGCATTTCATTGTTAGAACTTCAATCGCGGCTGAAGAAGAAAGTCCGCTGGCTAAAGGTATATTCCCTTCAAAAACAATATTTGCTCCGCTTAGTTCGATCCCTTCTTCTTTTAGAGCCCAGGCGGCGCTAAGAGGATAGTTTGCCCAATCCCTTTTCTCTTGGTATTTAAGATTCTCGAGAAAAGCGGCAATCTGTTTAGAGAAATTCATTGATTTAAGATAAAATTTTGTGTCTTTTCTTTTTTGCGCGGCGGCTAGCAGGCTAAGGTTTATGGCTATCGGTAAAACATAACCGCCGTTGTAGTCTGTATGTTCTCCTATAATGTTTACTCTTCCGGGTGCGTTAAATATATGTAGTTCCTTTTGATTGCCAAAAACTTTTTCAAATTCGCTTTTTAACTTTTCGATTCTGGTCTGTAGCAGTTTATTGGTTACCATAAAGTTCATCCATTTTTTTTCTTAATTCTGCTGCCTTTTTTTCCGGAGAAGTGGGATTGCCGTGTGTCCAGGAACCTGTTTCGGAACTGGCATTAAATTTTTGCGTTTTTTCGTTTCTAAGGGGCGGATAAAATTCAATATGAAACTGGTAATAAGAATAATCTTTACCGTCTGTAGGTTTTTGATGAAAACACATCATGTAAGGGAAGTCTCTTTCAAAGAGATGATCGTAAGTGTTAACTATTCTTTTTAAAGATTTGCCTAATTGAATTTTTCCCTCACTATTTAGTTCGTCGATAGATAATATTTTTTTTCTAGGAATAATAAAAACCTGATAGGGGTAATCCGCGAAATAAGGTACAAAAGTAACAAAAAAATCGTTTTCATCTACGATTCTTTTTTTCTGCTTTAATTCCTCTTTTAAAATTTCAAGATAGAGATTTTTATTTTCTTTTTCATGGTATTCTTTGCAGGAAGAAAGTTCGAGTTCTATTTTTTTAGGAATGAACGGAAATCCATAAATCTGACCGTGGGGATGAGTTATGGTTACCCCAACTTCCTTACCCCTGTTTTCGAATATGAAAACATAATCAATAAAGTCCTTATTTCCTAGTTCAATATATTTATCCACCCATAAGTTAATGAGCTTTTCAATACTTTCCATTGGCAGTTCTCCAAGAGAGCTTTTATGCTCCGGAGAGTATAAAATTACTTCACATTTACCATAGGATTTCGCGTTTTTGAAAATTGAAGAATCGGAAGGAGTAATCGCAGGAGGATCAGGGCTTAGAATAGGCCAATCATTATTATAAGGTAGAACCTCGTATTTACCTGGAACCTTATCCGATCCCGGACAGAAAGGGCAGTAATTCTCCGGCGTAAGAGGTCTGTTTTGTCTCTCGGTTGACACCATAACCCACCATTTTAGTACAGGATTCCATCTTAATTCATACATTGAGCAGTCTTTTTTTCCTGATGGAAAGCCTGAAAAAAAACAGGATTCATTTTTACGTTCTCCATTCTGCCGCTTACCCCATCTATTGCCTGAAAGTCATATTTATCTCTCTTTTTATAATAGCAAACCCAGTACGGATAATATATTTTTTCTCCTTTGCTGATTTCTTTTAATTCTGCGGAAACCTTTCCAATCAAACCGGATCTCAAAATCTCTCCTTTATATTCAGTGCTTGCAATTCTTCTTGCTTCTTCCTCTTTTATTTCAAAATAAAAAGAGGTATTCCCCTCTTCTAAAAAAGTAACATTTTCCAAATTCAAAAAGGAAAAGGTACCTTTAATTCCATCTACCGAAACGTAATTCTTCTTCTCTACCTTCCTCGATGTTGCAGTAACTTCAAAAATGTAACAGGGAAAATATATTAATTCTATTTTTACAATTTCGCCTTTTTTTCTGCGCAGGATCGTTCGTTGTTTAGAAAAAATTTCGTTTGCCTGACCTTTAGATAACAAGGGTTGTACAAATTTCACTCTTTGCCTTTTATCGTTTAAACCTGTTAGCTGTTCCTCTTGTTATATCTTCCTTTTAAGAGTGCCCCAAGACCTGATAAAAGCAATATTGCACCGCAAATCCCATTCATTGTTTTTCCCATATTTGTAGGACTGAAGAAGACACCAATTGTTATAAGTATGCCAAAGCCAAGCCAGAAAAGGCCTATTGCTTGTAAGGGCTCAAAAGTTTTTTTATTATCTTCCATCATTTACCTCCCCATGCGATGTGAATTATAATTTGTATTACAACGAGAACAACCGCCCAGATTCTTAAATCTCTCCAGCGGGCTTTATTCGGGGCACCTTCATAGATATATTTCTTAGGACGAAGAACTGCCCACAGGCCAATGCTGACGTAGAGGATTACAGTAACAACAATTCCCCAATATAATGGGATTCTTGATATATCCATTATTCTCCTCCTTCTGCTCTTTCTCTTAAGGTTTCCTGGGTTGCGGAATCTTCCAGAACCAATCCGTAAACAAGCCCCCTGATTTTCTCAAGAGGTTCGGGCTTAGTTAATAGGCTTACTACAATATTAAGTACCAAAGCTGTAACAAAAGACCACCAGGCAACGTAGAGGAAATTCATTCCCGTTCTTGGTAAACCCATCATTGGCTGCCATATTTTTGCAAGTGAAAGCGACATAATGACTCCGCCAACAAGTCCAATTAATGCCCCCCATTTATTGGCTCTCTTCCATGCCACACCTAATAGAACTGTTGCAAAAGTCGGTCCCTGAAATATGGTTAAAAGTTCCTGCATTGCTCTGTATATCCCCGGGAAACGTTCAGTTATAGGTGCAAACCATATTCCGAATCCTACAAGACCTAAAGTTATTAATCTGCCGAGAAGTAAGTAATGTTTGTCCGAAGCGTTCTTTACAATGAATTTCTGGTAAATGTCTCTGGTGAACAATGCTGCAGTTGAGTTTATAGTAGAATCCATTGACGAAAGTAAAGCCGCAACAAAGCCGGCAAAGACCAATCCGCTCAGACCTACAGGTAATAAATTGCGCATTATCCATGGAAAAGCTTGATCGGGATTTGTAATCTGAGTTGGATCTTTGCAAAGTGCAAGAGCGAAAAGCCCGGGAAGTACGACCAAGAGAGGAACAAACATCTTAAGAAATGCGGCTCCCATCATGGAGGCTTTTGCATCCCACTCACTTTTTGCTCCGAGCGTTCTCTGTATAATAGCCTGATGACAGCACCACCAGGCAGGAGAGAGGACGAGACCCAGTCCCAGAACTATTCCGAGCCAGGGAAAGTCGGGACTGTCAAGAGGTTGAAACAGTTGAAAATGTTGCGGATGTAATGGTTTTATCATATTAACAAGACCAGTCCATCCACCGGTTAGGTTAAATCCTATTACCATTACCGCAAGTCCACCGACAAGCATTACGAGCATTTGAACAACATCTGTCATTGCGACAGCCGCTAGACCTCCTGTGACAGTGTAAATAGCAACTACTACGGCGACAATAAGTATACTTAATCTTATAGGCCAACCCAAATAAGTGTTCAGCATAATACCGCTTGCCCAGAAGAATACTCCAAGTACAGCAGCTAGGAAGAAAAACCAGAGAAGTGCTTCGATGGTTCTTACAGTGGTACTGTATCTTTTACCTAAATATTCAGGTACAGTATAGGCACCGCTTCTCCAGTAGAAAGGTATGAATAATAGCGCGGAAAGAATCATTGCCGGAATAGCGCCAAGCCATTCGTAATTTGCCTGAGCCAATCCAAAACGATAAGCACCGCCAGCCGCACCTACATAATCGTATGCTCCTATATTTGTTCCAATAAGAGACATGCCGATTACCCAGAAGGGAAGCATTCTACCGGCAAGAAAATAATCTTCTTCGGTGTGCACATATCGTTTAAAGAAAATACCGAAGAGCGGTATTGCCGCGAGATAGATAATTATGACAGTTAAATCAAAACCTCTAATAAGTCCCATAATTCACCTCCTTATAATAAACCGAAGTTAATTTTAAATAATAATCTCTACTCGTTGATAAATTTATTGGCTAAGTGCCAGAGTCTTTTAGAGTTTATCTTTTATTTTTTTAATTATATATAATTAAAAAAATAATGCAACTGAACATACACCTTATTTTTAACTAAGCCAATGGATGATGTCATTTCCGGGAACAATATGAGTACGTAAGTATTGTATTTGGTTTTTCGCTTACGTATTCTTAGAAATCCGAGGAATTTACAGCTTATTAACAATCGACTTTTTCACTTAACCTAAAGCCTCTGCTTGCTTCTGCAATTCAATTAACTTCGTAGAAATTTTTCTGGATATCTGTCTTCTTTCCAGAAACCCGAGAACTTCATCTTTCGCGGAGACAACTGGTAAATATTCAAGATTATATCGGCTTAAAATTTCCTTTACTTCCACCATAGGTAAAACAGGTGAGGCTTTTGCTATAACAGGTTCCATTAAGTCATAAGCCAACAGGAACGAATCTAATCCTCTTGTCGCGAGGGAATTTTTTATATGATCGACAGTGATAACACCCAGCAATTTTTTATTTTTATCTACAACCGGATAATATAGATTGTCCGTTTCGCTAAAAGTTTTCAATATTTCAGTTAGTGACACATTTTCATAAATCAAAGGAATGGTTGTATCCATAATGTCTTTTGCTTTACTTTCTCTTATTATGTCCTCTTCGGTAATATTCAAGCCTGCTTCACCGGCTCCTGTTATTGCTATTCTCATTGCCAGAGGTCCCACAATTTGAACGACAAAGGTTGTAGTTGTTATAATTACGACTATCGAATCCCCAATTTCTCCCGGAAAACGTTGTGATGCAAGTATTGACAAACCGATTGCTACGCCAGCCTGACTGAAAAGGCACCAGGGTAAATATTTTCTAACCGTTTTAGGAGCTTTTGATATCCTTGCTCCTAAATTTGCTCCCAGTCCTTTGCCTAATGTTCTTCCAATCAGATATACAATAGCAATCAGGATTATCGGGAGAGTTAGGTTTTCCAGGTTTAATTTAGCCCCGAAAAAAGTAAAAAACAGGATGTAAAGAATTGGCATCAGTTCATTAGTCGATTCAAAAACTTCTTTGCTTTTTCTTGGAAGGAAATTGGTCGTGAAAACTCCCGCCGCCATAGCCGATAAAAGTATATCGCATTCTACTAATTTTGAAATGCCGAGGATTAGCACAATTATACCGAGTGAAAAAGTAATTATTCCGTATTTATCACTGATTTTCCTCACAATTAAAGATAAGAACAAGCCTCCGAGAACTCCTATCCCAACCGAACCACCAATTTCGTATAAGATATGGAGAAAGATTGAAGATATTGCTGTTGCACTCGTGCCTATAATTGCAAAAGTGATACTTGAAGCAAAAGCAAATAAAACGAGACCCAGTCCATCATCCAATCCCACGATCCCCAAAATGGTTGTGGTCAAAGGACCTCGTGTTTTATATTCCCAGAGAACGTCAGTCGTAGCTGCAGGAGCAGTTGCAGAGGCAATTGAACCGAGCAATAAACCTAACGCCCAGATGAAGCTTGTGTTATCAAAAAATAAATTGCCGACCAGGACCACAAGAAGGGTAACAAGGACAAAAGCGAGAAGCCCTTCCGAAAGTAATATGTTGATAAATTGTTTGCCATATTTTTCGAAAATCTCCTTTTTTAACTCTCCTCCAATTAGAAAGCCTGTGATTCCCAGTACGAAAATATTAAAGAAAGAAAAGGAAGAAAGCATTTGTTTGTTTATGATTCCTAAAACAGAATCACCAAGAAAAAAACCAATTATAATAAAAGCGATAACCTGAGGTATTCTAAATTTTTTAAAAAGGCGCGATCCGGTTGTCCCCAACAAGATCGTTAACCCTATAAGTATTAAAATGTTTAATTTAGATTCAAATACCATTCTGTTTTCAGGAGCTTAGAATCCCATAAATTTCCTTTTCGTTCGTAGCTTTAATTGATTTTTCTCTGACTCCATGGTTCTTTAATTTTGAAACGATAAGAGAAAGAAATTTTATGTATGATTTATGTTGTCCCTCACCGGCAACTATCATTACAACTATCTTAACAGGAATATCGTCAATTGTTTCATAATCTGTTATACTCTGTTTGCTAATGCCTACTGCCACAATTAAGTCTTTGATATCTTTGATTCTTACATGCGGTACGCCGATCCCAAGACCGATTCCGGTACTCATTAATTTTTCTCTATGAAATATAGCTTCTTTTATTTCTTTCCTGTTGCCTAATTCTCTATTCTTGCAAATTGAATCTATTAGTTCAAGCAGAACTTTTTCCTTCGTTTTACTTTTAAGAAAAGAAATTAATTTTTTGTCTATATAGTCTTTTAGTTCCAATGTTTACCCTCTTTTTGATGTAATCATTACAGACACATTTAAGATTACCCCAAAAACCTCACTTTTATTGAGTTTATTTAAGATTTATTAAAAAGGTTATAAAAATAATAAAAATCATTTTCATCTTTATGCTCTTTTTACTTTGTTGTTATTATTCTTATTATAAAAAAATGCGTCAGGGAGGTTTCGAACCCCCGACCCGCGGATTAAGAGTCCGCTGCTCTGCCAGCTGAGCTACTGACGCATATGGGGTGAATGAGGGGATTCGAACCCCCAACCCCTGGAGCCACAGTCCAGTGCTCTAACCACTTGAGCTACACTCACCACTTTATATACACGCCTGGAGGGACTCGAACCCCCAACCACCGGATTAGAAATCCGGTGCTCTATCCAGTTGAGCTACAGGCGCTTTCGGGGTGAGTGGATTCGAACCACCGACCCCCTGCTCCCAAAGCAGGTGCGCTAACCAGACTGCGCTACACCCCGTTATTATTCACAAAAATTACTAATCTTTTCTTTTTTTTCTTCGATAAAATATACAACTTTCTTCAGAGCTATCTTTCTGTGGCTAATACTATTCTTAGCTTCTTCACTCATCTCTGCGAAAGTTTTATTGCTGCCTACGGGTAAAAAAATAGGGTCATAACCAAACCCCTTATCACCGAGTTCTTTTTCTGTGATTTTTCCGCTTACTCTGCCTTCAAAAAACTCATGCCAATTTTCGTTTATAACTAAAGTAATTACTGTTTCAAAGTAAGCTTTTCTATTATTTTTACCCTCGAGTTCCGAAAGCAATTTTTTTCTATTGCTTTCATCCCCTCCTCCGCTGTATCTTGCGGAATAAACTCCGGGCCTGCCCCCAAGTGCTTCTACGAATAACCCGGTATCTTCTCCGATAGTGCAAATATTAGTTTTTCGGAAATACTCGAGCGCTTTTTTAAAACTGTTTTGCCTCAGGGTTTTTCCGTTTTCCAATATATCAAGATTGAGTCCTATGTCAAGAGGACTCAATACCTCTATAGAATCCTTGCTAATTTTTCTTATTTCTCTAACTTTACCCCTATTTTTTGTAGCAACGAGCAATCTCATTCAGTGATAATTTCTGATGATACAACAAAAGCATCTCTATAAGATGAAGTGCTCCTAAGTTGGTTCTTGTACTGTGTTGCCGAGTACTTATCTATAAAGTTACCCACTCGTACTTTGTAATAAGGAGTTACATATTGAACATATACACTTCTACCCAGAGAGCCGCGAGCTCTGTCCGCCATGCTGTTTGCCTGCATTTCACTCTGATAAGCCCCTATCTGGACTCTGTAACCTTGACCTGTAGAGCTGACCACAGGTGTTGTTTCTTCTTCTAAGTCTTCAAACAGTGAAGCGGAAGATTCGTCTGTACCTGTTTCTTCAAAGAAAATAGAAGAAGTATCGATTTCGTCTGATTCTATTTCTTCGAATATTGTTGCACCTGAAAAGACCTCTTCTTCTATTACTGCCTGTTTTTTCGCGCAGCCTGCCAGCAAAAAAATAACAGTGAGCACTATAAGGTAATTTTTCATAAGTACCTCCATTTATTTGTACTTGTTTGGGAGTTGTTCAACAATTTCTTTTAACTCCTGCGTGTCTGCTTTTGGCATAATTAAAGTTGCGTCTTTCGTTCTTACCACTACCATTTTTGATAAATCTTTAACTACAATTATACCGTTATCTGAATAAAATATATTATCATGACAATTTATCGCAATGACCTTACCTTTTTCAACGTTTCCTTTATCGTTGGGAGATTCGATGCGCTCCAGGGATGCCCATGTGCCTACGTCATCCCATATAAAGTGCGACTCAATAAATATAACTTTTTCGCTTCTTTCAAGTACCCCATAATCTATAGAAATAGGGACGCCTTTTTTATACAAAGTTTTTATATTCTCTTCGCTGGGATTTTCTTTTATTAAATTTATATATTTCGAAATTTCCGGACGGAATTTTTTTATTTCATCAAGTATCGTCTCTGCCTTCCAGAGGAAAATACCGCTGTTCCAGAGAAAATTTTTGCTCTTTAAGTAATCACTGGCTGTTTTGATTTTAGGTTTTTCGGTGAATCTTTTTGCTTTCATTACCGAGTCTTCTAATTTTTTTCCTCTCTCTATATATCCATATCCGGTTTCTGGTCTCGAAGGCACAATTCCGTAAGTTACAAGATATCCCTTTTCCGCCCATTTGATACCTTTTTCAATGGTTTTCAGAAATTCTTTATCATCAGCAATCCAATGATCGGAAGGGAGGGCAAGCATTATGGCTTCTTTATTCTCTTTCAAGAGTTTCGCGGCAGATAGTGCAATTGCGTAGAGAGTATTCATTCCCTTTGGTTCCGCCCAGATATTTTTAGCCAAGAATCCGTATTTTTCTATTTCGTTTTTTAATTTTTCAGTTGTAATAACTTTGATTCTTTCTAAAGGAACGAGCGGTTCTATCCTTTTCCTTGTCTGGACTATAAGAGGTTCATCTTCGACGATAGGAAGAAATTGTTTTGGTTTTTTTTCCGTAGAAGCAGGCCAAAACCTTCGTCCTTTTCCCCCTGCCATTATTACCGTATAAATCATTTTTCTTCCTCTTCTATGATGTTAATGCCCTCGAGTTGGAAGCTGATACTCCCGACTTTAAGTTTGCTTTCGATTTTAACAGGTATATGTTGAGGGTCGACAGAAACCCATATCTTTATCGGCTCTTCCGAACCAAAGACTTTACCCTCTTTAATTTGGGGACTCAGCAGTAGAGTTCTGAATTTTCCCATGGGAACTGTAGTCCACTGCAATTCTGATACGGGAACTACCATTTCCTGGTTTTTCCCCGAAGAATGAAAAGGTACTCTAAGCGTATCTCCGGGAAAGAAAGTTTGACTTCTCATCCAGTAAACGGCTGCGAAAATATCCTTTGCTTCCGGTATTTTTTCAATTCTTCTTCCGTCAGTGTAAAAAACCGAGTCTCCGGTAAATTCGAGAGAGACTTCATTGCTATATTTGCCTTCGTTAATATTTTTTGTGAAGTGTAAAGTGGAAAATTTTGTAGTGTCAACATATGATTTATAGTAATCGTCTATTCCAAATACGATAGAAAATGCTTTTTCTGTTTTTTGAACACATTCTATTATATAGGCGGGTTGTTCTTTAAATATTCCTTCTCTTATTTCCATTAGAGAATGTCCGGCTCTTATTGGACCAAAATACGCGCCATACGTTAATTTCTCGCCCGTAGGGAATGTTAGGTAAATAGCCAGTATCGAATATAAGAGCATCGGCAAGATTACCTTTAATCGGGTTTATACCCTAAGCGGTAAAAAGGATTAACTATACTGGAACAAACATTTCTCACATGGGCGGAAACTCTCTTAAGGTGTCTTACCAGTAGAGAGTATACTATCCCTTCTTTACTGCTCAAACTATCGTCTTCTATTAATATTTCTAAAAGATTCTGGCATTCGTCGATGAGTTTGGACAGTTTTTCCATGGTTTCTTTCCCCATTTTTTCGTCCTGTTCTTTGTAAATTTTTATTGTATTCGCGAAGCAAATTTGAACTTTTTTTTCTAAATCTTTTATCTTTTCAATGTATTTACCTTTTAAGGGTTTTGGGTATTTGTGAGAAACTTCTATCAAATTTTTAGAATAATCTCCTAACCGTTCTATATCTACTACTATGGTTACAAGAACAAGAGAAGGGGTGATATCCTGGCTCGGATTGATAGAAAGATGTTCTAATATTTTTTTTCTTACTTCTATCTCCAGAGCATTTAGCTTTTTGTCTATCGCATATATATTTTCTTTTTCTTGTGCCTTTTCAATCACGATTTTCATGGAGTACCGAAACATGTTATATGATATATCAAGCATTTCCGATACTATATTTTCGGATTCGTCGATTAAACCTGAACCTTTAAAAAATTCTGAAAACCACTTAAACATTTTACCTCCCAATAACGAATATTGCAATTACTGGCATAACTATAAATATAGCTATTATATAAATAAATGCAAGTAACCTTTTTCTCCCGGTCAAATTTCCCATTTTTTTCGCGAGCGATATAGGAACAATCCTTAAGGGATACCAGACCGTAATACCGAAAGTGTTGAAAATCGAATGGGAGAGTGCTACAGTTATCGCGTTTACGTTTCCCGTTACCAGTGCTGCTAACATTGCCGTTACAGTTGTTCCCAGGTTTGCTCCGAGAGTGTAGGGGAATATTTTTTCTATTGTTGTTAACTGAGTTCCCACCAGTGAAACCACAAGAGATGTGGTTATGGAGCTGGATTGGACAAAGGCGGTTAAACCTAGTCCAAGAATTCCGGCTGTTAACGCGTTTTTAAAAAGAAAATTGTCTATAAGAGATTCAATTTTTTCGGCGGAAGCTCTTCTTAGAATTTTTACGAAAAAGGTTATGGCGAAGATAACAAGAATTAACGCCACGAACGCAGAAACCATATAGTGCTCCCCGAATAAAATCAATATTTTATCCGAAACGGGTTCTATTATTGTGTCTAAGGGGGATTGGAAAGTCAATCCTTCCCTTCCCAGTAAAAAACCCGTCAGAAGTACCGAGAGGTGTTCGATTGGGTGAAATAATATTTCAATAGGTAAAAAAACCAGAACAGATAAAATGTTAAAGATATCGTGGACAATTGCTGCAGGAAAAGCTTTTGAGAATTCTTTTTCAACCGAGAAGTGCCCAAAAGAAGCAATTAAACACGTAATTGTCGTACCTATATTTGCCCCCATAATGATTGGGATAGAATTGGATACGGTAATTGTACCGGCAGCAACAAAACCAACAGTGATAGAAGTTGTAACTGAACTGGATTGGATTATTGATGTCGCGAGCATACCTATAAACAGTCCGGTAAAGGGATTCGAGGTGGAACTTATCAACATCCTTGCGAATCCGGCTCCGAAGCCTTTAAGAGAACAACTCAAAATTTCTATTCCCAAAAGAAATAGATACAAAAAAAATAGAGAAAGCGCAATATCAAGTAACGCTTTTGTTGTCGATTTGCGCTTATGAAATCGCAATTCGTATGACTCCTGAAAGTTTTTTAAACTCCTCGGGCAGGACTCGAACCTGCAACATCCTGATTAACAGTCAGGCGCTCTTCCTTTGAGCTACCGAGGAACGATAATAACATAATAATAAGGGTCGTTTTGTCAACCTGTACGAACGATATCTTTTATTTCATCTAAATTTTCAAATTCATCAGACGCTCGTATTATTTCTATAGCTGTTGGACCTCTGCCCGGACCTATAAGAAGAATTTTTTTACCCTTTCTGCTGAGATAATTGATTAAAGGTTCAAAGTCGCTATCTCCTGTTATGATAACAATTTCATCAATGTAGTCTGACATCGCGACAATTTCTAAAGCCATTTCTATATCCATATTGGCTTTTACTGTTCCATCCGGTCTGTCCTTTGCCATCTTGCTTATCACCCTGTAACCTGAAAGAGAAATAGCGTCGATTAATTTAAGCCTGTTTTCATCCATTTCTCTTAAAGGTATAAGAGCTGTATATTTCAGGACTTCTCCGTCTTGTGCACTGTATTTCTTTATAAGATATTCTTTTAACTTGTCATACCTGATTTCTGCGCCCTGTTTCTCAAAAACCTGTTGTATATTTTGTACATCGATAAATACTGCAACTTTTTTCATAATTCCTCCTTTGTAGCATAACAATTCTAGTAAATTTTTTACTAAAAATTGTCTTTAAAAACTTACACTGTATCTTAAATCTTCTCCGCAGGTTTGTTCTGATTTCTATAATGTGATACAATCAAATAAATATTACTTATATTCTACCTACGATAAATCCCTTTTAAAATTACAATGATATAAATAAATCGAATTTGTCAAGGTAGAGATTTTATATAAAATGTTATGAACCTGTCTATCAAAATCTTAAAAAATATTTATATTTTCGTATTTTTATTCTCATTATGGTTAGGGATACCTGTAGAAAATCAAATATCAAAAAGCAAAATGATAATTATGATTTGGTTATGACTTTGGACATTGAACATCGGACTTTGGACTAAAAAAATCTTTTGATTTTTTTAGAGCTTCTCCCAAAAGATAAAACGAACCGGTTACTATTATTATATCGGAATTTGAGGCATCTTTTATTGCCCTATTTAAGTCCTTTTTAGGGGTGCCTGTTGTATTAGCCATTTCCATACCTGCTTCCATTATTATTTTTTTTATCTCGTTAAGCGGCATTTTTCTCGTGTATGATATTTCGGTGGGATAAATTTTCTTAACCACAGGTTTTATTTCTTTAAGCATGCCTTTGATATTTTTACCTTTTAAACATGAAAAAACAAGCAAAACTTTTTTATTAAATACTTTTTGTATTGTATCTTTTAAGTTTTTAATAGAAGCAACATTGTGAGCTCCGTCTGCGATAATGCGCGGGTTTTTTGATATAATCTGGAAACGCCCGGGTATTTTTAGATTCATTAGAGTTTTGTTTAATTCCTTATTGCTTAAATCGATTTCCGCTTTCCTGCACGCGGTAATTGCCAGAGAAGCATTTAAAGCTTGAATTTCTCCGATTAGACTGGTGGATATTTTTTCTCCGTTTAATTTAAAATTTGTACGGTTTTCATCTAATGAGGTTACACTATAGTTCTTTACAAATTCTATGTTTCCTTCCGCTTCTTCCTTTAGTATTTCTTCAACTTCTGCATCTTGAGGAGCTGAAATATTTATATTTTCCTTTCTTAAAATCTTTGATTTTTCCCGCGCTATTTTTGAAAGAGTTTTTCCGAGAATTTCCGTATGGTCGTAGCTTATAGATGTTATTATCGATACATCCGGATTAAAGACGTTTGTCGCGTCCAATCTACCTCCGAGTCCGACTTCGAAAATAGAATAATCCACTTTTTCCCTGGAAAATAAGAGGAAAGCCATCAATGTCAAAGTTTCAAAAACGGACATATCACTGATTTTTCTTGATATTTCTTCCATAAGAGAAGCGAATGTATCTTTTGAAATTGGTTTTCCATTTAAACTTATTCTTTCTCTATAAGAAAACAGATGAGGTGAAGTGAAAAGCCCGGTAGTATAGCCCGCTTTTCTGCAAATCGATTCGATAATATAAGCGGTCGAACCTTTGCCTTTTGTCCCTCCTATTAAAAAACCTTTTAGTTTTTCATGGGGATTTCCGAATAGTTCTAAATTTTTTTTAAAATTTTTTAGAGATATACTGTAATCTTTACTTTCTTTTTTTTCTCTGTCGATTAAGGAAGATAGATGATTTAAGGCTTCCGAATAGTCCAAATTGTATTTTTATACTCCGAGTAAAATCCTTTCTTTCATGTCCGATACGGCTCTTTCGATTCCCACATTAATAGAGCGAGCGATTATTGAATGTCCGATATTTAATTCGGTGATTTCTTCTATTTCCGCGATATAACCGACATTTTGGAGGTTCAATCCGTGCCCAGCGTGAACCTCTAACCCAAGAGTTAAACCTACCTGCGCGGCATCCTCGATTTTTCTAAGTTTGGCTTCACTCGGATCTTCACAAAAGCCTCCTGTATTTAATTCGACGGCATCGGCTCCGAGTTTGGCAGAAAGTTCTACTATTTTTATATCCGGTTCTATAAAAAAGGTAACATGTACTCCGGAACGTTTATATTCTTCGGTAATTTGTTCTACCTCTTTTGAAACTTTTCTTATGTCCAAGCCGCCTTCGGTGGTTATTTCTTCTTCCCGTTCCGGGACGAGGCATACCCAGTGAGGTTTAACCGATTTTAGAAAATTTTGAATTTCTTTATCAAGGGAACATTCGACGTTAAGATGGGTTTTTACGACTTCTTTTAATATCTTTATGTCTCTTTCTTTTATATGTCTTCTGTCGACTCTTATATGACATGTTATTCCGTCTGCTCCGGCAGACTCGGCCAAGAGCGCTGTTTCTACCGGGTCGGGATAAGCCGCTTGCCGTGTTTCTCTTATTGTTGCAACATGATCGATATTAACGCCCAGTCTCATCTTCCGAATATAGTTTCCTATCTGTTTCTCTTAATCTTTTGATTAAGGATTTAACAAGGTGATAAAGCATAGGGATTTCCTGTAATTTTTCTTCCAGTTCGTCGACGACCAAAACCGAAACAGTTGTATCTTCGATAGCCTGAGCCGTAGCGCTTCTTGGCCGTCTGTCAAGTGCTCCCATTTCACCTAAAAAATCTCCTGTTTTTAGATCTGTAACCCATTTTCCTTTTTTTGTTATTCTGACTCTTCCTTCTCTTATCAAAAACATTTCTTTCGGTATATCGCCTTCTGAAATTAGGACCTCTCCGCTTTTGAAATGTTTTGTCTCAGCCATTATCTCTTCTTTGAAGGTGCTTTTTTCTCCCATTCAGCCACTATCGGTGCGACTATAAAGATTGAAGAGTATGTCCCTACTATTACCCCGACCAGCAAAGTTAAAGAAAATCCGTGCAGTATTCTTCCGCCGAGGAAAAATAGCGATACAAGAACAAGTAAAGTGGTAAGAGAAGTTATTATTGTTCTCGCCAATGTCTGGTTTAAAGATGCGTTTATGATGTCCGGGAACGGTTTGCCCCGCATCAATCTTGTGTTTTCTCTTATTCTATCAGATATTACGATAGAATCATTTATCGAATACCCGAGTATGGTTAAAAGCCCCGCGATTATCGGGATGCTGAATTCTACATTGGTAATCGATAATATAGATATGGTTATTATAAGGTCATGCATTAGAGCAGTAATAGCCGCGACACCGAAGCGGAAAGTGAAACGGATAGATACGTAAAGCAAAATTCCTAACATACCCATTAAAACAACCCAGATTGCTCTAGTCTGGAGTCCTTTAGAGATTGCTGGTCCGACAAGTTCCTGTCTCGGGAAACTGATTTCTCTTCCGGGAAAATTTTCCTGTAAGTCAGTTTTAAGTTTATTTAATGATTCTTCCTCGCTTTCCTGTACCTTTATCATGAAAAGGTTTTCACCTCTTTCCTTTTGTATGGTTGCATCATCAAAACCGATAGCGGAAAGAGTGGCTCTCATTTTTTCTGAGGAAACGGATTCTCCTTCGAACTCAACGTCTAAAATGTAACCTCCTGTAAAGTCGACACCGTATTTAAGTCCGCGGTGTGCGGTGAGAGAAGCCAAACCGGCTAAGATTAATAATCCCGACAGTAGAAAAGTGACTTTCTTCATGTTCAGGAAATCATAATTCGGGTTTTTGAAAATGCTTAACATGGGTAGGTTTTTCAGTCCTTTTAATATCCAGAATTCGAAGAGATTTCGAGTTATAAATATTGCGGTAAAGAAACTTGCGGCAAGCCCGATAGACAAAGTAACCGCGAATCCTTTTATTGCACCGGTGCCGAAATAAAATAATATTATAGCGGCAATGAATGTAGTTGTATTGGCGTCTAAAATAGTGGAGAAGACTTTTTGGTATCCCCCCACTATTGCCGTTCTTATCGTTTTTCCGGATTGAAGTTCTTCTCTTATCCTTTCAAAGATAAGAACGTTAGCGTCTATTGCCGCGCCTACCGTCAGAACAATACCGGCAAGCCCCGGCAGGGTTAAGGTGGCGCGTAAGCCGGAAAGGACCGCCAGAAGGAATATTAAGTTTAGAATCAAAGCTAAGATGGCAACCAATCCGCCTTTCAGGTAATAGACAATAATAAAAAGGAATACAAGGATTGCTCCCACAACAAGAGACCGTGTTCCAGCTCTAATTGAATCATTTCCGAGAGATGCTCCTATAGAACGCTCCTCGACTATTTTGAGAGGTGCAGGCAGAGCACCGGCTTTAAGGATAATTGCCAGTGTTTTTGCTTCTTCCATTGTCGCGTTACCCATGGTTATTTGTGATTTTCCGGTTGGTATTCTCTCACGGACAACAGGAGCGGATTGGACTGTTCCATCTAGGACAATAGCTATCTGCCTTTCTATATTTGCTCCTGTGATTTGAGCCCATTTCCTTCTTGATTCTTTTGTCATGGTAAGGTCTATTCTATATCCCATTGGATCATTTTGAGTCCCTACTCCAAGGGTAGCATCGAAAACCGATTTTCCGGTTAACAGAGGTTTTGCCTTTAAAATATAAAGAGGAAAATATTTATAACCCTCGAGAATGACTTCTTTTCCCCATTGTATAGTGTCCCCGTAAGGAATTTGTTCTTGAACTTTAGGAAGGCTTAAAAGAGAATCAATATAGGGTTTATATGGAGAAAGTATACCATAGGCTCTGGCAGAAGGAGGGAAGTAACTGAAGAGGTCGAAAGTATCTCCTTTTGCTGTTTTAAGAACGGTGTTTATTCGATTAAGTATATTTTGCATTTCCTGTGGTTCTCTGACTAACTTAAACTCAAGCAGAGCTGTTTTTCCTATAATTTCTCTTGCTCTATCTCTGTCGATTACTCCCGGAAGTTGAACCATTATACGGTCCGTTCCCTGTTTTACTATTTCGGGTTCCGATACTCCTAATTCGTCGACTCTATTTCTTAAGATTTCAAGAGCTCTATCGACCGCGCCTGCAACTTCTTCTTCCTTCAGTTTGGATTTATCTACTTCCATAACCAGATGCATGCCTCCTTGTAGATCCAAACCTAAATGCAGAGCTCGGGATTTAATAATTTTTTGTTCTGCCTGAGAGAATTTGCTAAATTCTTCTTTATCTTTTGAAAAGAACAAATAAGAATAATGTAATTGCCATATCGCGATAGCCACAACCCCAAAAATAAAAAGCCATTTCCATTTTAGATTTCTCATTTACAACCTCCTAAAGTCATGATGAATTTACTGTAATATTTGATACTTACTTAAATACTTCTTTCCCCTCTGCTATAATCTCGTTCAAAGCATCCTTGAAATAATTCTTTTCTTGCAGGATTTCAGGTTCTATCTGTCTCTTGTAAAACTTCCATGATTTTTTTATTTCTTCTCCGAGCAGCTTTACCAGGTTACCCTCTTTCCTGCCCTGTTCAACTTTATCTTTATGATAAAGATAAATATCCTTGACCAGAGATCTTCCTAATCTCTCCGCTTTTTTGTGTTTTCTCTGTTTGTCAGGATCCTCCGAAAAAAACGGTTCACTTATAGTTGGTTTTTCTGCCGTTGGAAACTGTGTATCCGTGAATGATTCTTCTATAACAGGCGATTCTTTCTTTGTTTCAACGTTGCTTCGTAGAATTTCCTTTGCTTCGCTAACGCTTGGTTGGAAATCATCCTCTCTGTAGAGGGTGAGTTCTATATCCCGGGGTTCTTTGTAAATGGTAAAGATATTAGAACACTCAAGGCATTTAACCGCGCACCCTTCAGCAGGAACATCCATGTCTGCGACTTCGTACTTAGTCTTACATTTAGGACACTCTATAACCATCTAAATCCTCCGATATTTAAAATTTAATTACTATCAGGAAAAAATAACAAAAAAAAACAAAAGGTCAAGGGTAAAATCCGTTATTTTTTCCATTTGCTTTTAATTTTTTCCAGGGCTTCGATCACATTAGAACTTTCCCATGGTGCTATTTCAAATATTCCTGTTCCTTCATGAACGTTAATAAATTCTACAACCGGTTCCCATATTATTTTACCTTTATAAGGAATAAGGTGATCATCGCTTCCTTTCATAAAGGAATCGGATATATGCAAATGTTTGATTTTGCCGTTAAAAGTTGAAAGAAACTTATTTAATAAGTTTTCTTTCGCGCTGCAGTGGGAAGTGTCTATGCACACAGGCAGATTAAATTTGTCGGACAAAATCTTTAATTCATCGATGCCGGAACCGAAATCGTCCGGGAAAGTATTTTCTAATATTATTTCGGTATCCCATTCTTCCGCGAAGGAGACTAATTCAGATAGGCTCTCGGAAGATTTTTCGGTATCGCCGCTATTTTTTCCCGGATGTAGAATGATTTTCGGAATATTTAATTTTTTTGCGACAAGAATAACTTTTTCTACTTCTCTAATCGATTTTGTTCTCATCCATTCATCAACATCTGCTATATTTACCCAGAGAGGATGGTGAATAGAGATACCTGTTAAAGATTTTTTCTTCAAAGTATTTTTCAATTTCTTGATTTCCTTTTCATCTTCGTAATTAAAATGTTCTTTTTCGCATCTAATTTCTACGAATCGAAAGGAACTGTTTGCTATTAAATCTAACCCGGAGAAAATATCTTTATCATATGTTATAGTGGTAGATATTCCTAAATCAAACATGGGAAAAATAATATGATTATAGTGATATTTTGCAAGGGGTGTTAAAAGAATATCCTATACCAAAAAAAAGTTTCTGTTCGGGAGAACGCAGAGGTCCTTTGGCCTTCAAATAGTATTTAAAGAAGGAGTAAAAGGTTCCGTTTTTTTTCTGTTTAAAGAAATTTATTTCCGGACATATAAGGTAGTAGGTTTCTCTCGGATTATCATTTGATAGAGTATATTCCAATTCCAGAGAAGCCAAACTGAAAGAATTAAATTTTTTCCCCGCGGAAAGTATAAGCCGATGCCTATAATAAGGTTTAGAATTAAGCCAGTCGACAAAGATGCCCTGCGGGTAAAATATGTAATCGGCTTTGTAATAGTAATCTTCTGAAAGACGATAAGAGACGTCTTTTATATTGGAAAATTCAAAGTATAAAGCGTTAAAGACAACTTTCCCCTCTTCGAGTTGTCTGTCTATTATATGTCTGCACCAGTGGTCTAAATAAAAAGAAAAATAGAAATTCCTCGAGTACTGAAAACCTAAAATTATTGAATGAACAGAAAACGCGGGATCGAACACCACTTTTCCTTTTTGCTCTGCCATCTCGAGATAAGAGGAATATTGAGCAAAAAAATCTATATTATTATTCATTCTAATAAGATAGGACCTGATCCATACCGATACGTCGACGTTATAAAGCGTATCCTGTGTTGGATAGTATCCGAGAAATGCATCTGTGCTTCCTTCAAAAGGAGCAGAAAAAAAAGATAAGATAATAAAAATCATTTATTTTTGTTTTTTTTAAACGGCTCGTTTGCCAATTTGTCCGCGATAGCGTTTTTTTCTCGAGGGATATGAGTGATTTCCCAATTCTTAAAGCCTAATAGTTTTCCTTTGATTTTAATATATAGTGATTTAAGCCTTTGGTCTTTTATTTTGTACATCCCGTTTATTTGGCGTGCAAGAAGTTGACTGTCGGTATAGAATTTTACTGATAAAAGCTTTAATTTTTGGCACTCTATAATTGCTCTTAGTAATGCTTTATATTCTGCTACGTTGTTTGTTGCTTCATCGATTCTTTCGGATATTTTACTTATTTCATTTTCGTTTTTATCCAGTATTAAGATCCCGATACCGGCAGGTCCGGGGTTGCCTTTTGAAGCCCCATCGATAAAAACTTCTATTACTCTATCCATTTATAAATCAGGATTCTTCCGCAGGATTGGCAGGCAATGATTCTATTCCCTTTCCTGACTTCCGCGAATAATTGAGGAGGTATGGTAGAATGACATTCGGTACATTCAGAGTCTTCTATGATAGCGGCTCCGGTTCCTCTGGATTCTTTTATTCTGTTGTATTTGCGAAGCAAATTGTCGTCTTTAAGTCTCGCGGCTATTCTCTTTCTTTCGTCTTCTTTTATTATTAAATCTTCTTTTGATTCATCAAGTTGTTTTTCTGAAGATTCTTTTTCTTTTTGAAATTCTTGTGTTTTTTTCTCTAAAATACTATTTACTTCATCCATTTTCTTTTTTGCTTCGTCTTTAGCAAAATAAACTTCTAATAATTCATCTTCGGTTTTCGAGATTGCTTCTTCTGTATCATCTATTTCCTTTTTTAAGATAACAAATTCTTGGTTTGTGTGACTTTCTTTTTTTCTCTTGTTGAAGTTTTCGATATTTAGCTTTTTTTCCTCGATAATTTTTTCAAGTTCTTTCCTTCTTTCATCGATGCTGTCAAAATTTTTCTTCTCTTCCTCAAACTTGTTTTTATATTCATTGAGTTCGTTTTCAAGTTCTTTGATTTTTTTAGGTACTTTAATTTCCAGATTTTTTATTTTGTCGACTTCTTTGTCTTTTTCGTAGATCTCCATAAGAATTTTCATCTTATCGGTGGTTTCCACGAGCCCTCCCTATAAATAAAAAAAGTGCACTTTCGTGCACATTCTGGGCGAAAAGGGACTTGAACCCCTGACCTCCGGTATGTGAGACCGGCGCTCTAACCAGCTGAGCTATTCGCCCTTTGAAATTATAATTTAAATTTTTCATCTTTATTATTTATGGGCCCGGTAGGGCTCGAACCCACGACCTACTGATTATGAGTCAGCCGCTCTAACCAGCTGAGCTACGGGCCCCATTTATTATTTAATGATTATAATACTCTGGTTTGTTTTGTCAAGGTTGTACAAATTTGTAATATTAGATCTTTGATGATTAGGTGACAAATTAGTTATTAGAATTACTATGTCAACCCTCCTAATTAATTCATGCTGATTTTCGAACAAGCTCATTATTGATATTGTGTTTCTGGATAGCAGCCATATGTTTATTCTCATCATACTTTTCTCTCTTTTCCCAT
>Ga0307434_1000542_pt1 | contig 24879 bp, 12 predicted proteins | sample SalMarWE160220MG_FD_202156 | JGI IMG/M metagenome (GOLD analysis project Ga0307434, IMG submission 202156) | Salt marsh sediment microbial communities from the Plum Island Ecosystem LTER, Massachusetts, United States - WE1603-220 | ecosystem: Environmental > Aquatic > Marine > Intertidal zone >... | reverse complement strand
TCATTTGTGAGGTGCTGGCGATTGTATATTCGGCACCGATTGCACCGGTCAAAAAATAAACGAACAAATCAGGCATAAACAAAAGCTTAGATGCCTTCGACAAGACATCAGGCTTTTGCCATTTGTATGCAAGCAATTGATAGAGCGAGTTGAACGGTAAAAACTGGATACCGGTATTGAAGTAAATATCTCTTTTGGGGACAATCTGACAGGCCTTTTCAAGCACACCTTCATTTCGTTTGTCGCGATAATGGTAGGGATTTTCAAGGAGAGTGCCATTTTCGTCAATCAGCCCGAAATCAACGCCCCAGGTGTCAACTCCGATACTTTCAATACTGCTGGTTACGGCGAAGGCCTTTTTGATACCGGTCTTGATTTCAGAAAATATTTTTTGAAAATCCCAGCGAAGAGAATTTTGCTGCTCAACGGGTGCGTTCGCGAAGCGATGGACCTGCTGTAGAGATATTTTTCCTTCGCCGAGAGAGGCTAACATTACACGGCCGCTCTCTGCACCCAGGTCAACAGCAATAAAGTTTGTCACATCAGTCATTTCTCATCGCCTGATTTTACTTACAAAACCATAATTACCTGAATCGACCACATAAACCGCTGCATTGTCCTCGATACGCAAAAATTTGACATATTTTGTCTCATCGACCTTCAGGCCATCTATCAATATAGACTCAACATCTATTGCAGGCACATAAACGAAGGCTTTAGTATTAGCAGGTATAGTGACATTTAACACAAAAGTATCTGCTTTAATTTTCCAATCTGTTGCAATTTTGCCGTGGATAGAATCGAAACTTGTTTTTGCATACTTGAGATTACCGCCAATTTTCGGCTGGATGATAATCTCCTTAAAGCCGGCACTTTTATTTTTTATGCCGCCAACATTTTCGAACATCCACTGGCCGACAGCACCAAAGGCATAGTGTGCGAAAGAATTCATTGACGGGTCCGCAAAACCTTTATCAGGCGTCCAGCCGTTCCATCGCTCCCATATACTCGTTGCGCCATTTTTGATTGAAAAGCCCCACGAGGGAAATGTATCGCTAAGCAGCAGTCTATAGGCTATATCGTCTCTTTTTATTTTAGAGAGAACAAGCATTAGATCTTTGGTTCCGACGAAACCGGTCGAAAGATGCCAGTTTCGCTGTTTTATCTTTTCGATAAGATGTTCGGCGGCTAGCTTTTGCTTTTGTTCATCAAGCAAATCATAAGCGATTGCCAGCACATAAGCGGTTTGACTGTCACCTTTAATCTTTCCCTCATCCGATACGTATGCTTTATTAAAAGAAGCTTTTATTTTTTCAAACAGCTCATTGTAGTATTCGGCATCTTCGGTTTTTGCGAGAACTTCGGCAGCTCCGGCAGTTAACTTCGTACTGCAGCCGAAATAAGCCATATAAATGACATCCCGCGGAGTATCATCATTGATATTCAGCCAGTCACCGTAACAATGGAAGCGTGCCGGCGGCAGCAAGTCGGATGTGCAGCGATTTTTACAAAAATCTACGAAACGCTTCATAGATTCATAATTTTTCTCGAGAATCTGTTTATCTGCATATACGTCATAAATCGTCCAGGGACAAATCACTCCCGCATCAGCCCAGGCGGGTCCGCCATCATTAGATTCGACTTTCAACGGCGCCACACGTGGAAACTGGCCATCAGCTCTCTGTGCATCTCTAAGGTCCGTCAGCCACTTAATAAAAAAGGTTTGCGCATCGGTATTCATACAGGCGGTTCTTATGAAAACCTGAGCATCACCGGTCCAACCGAGGCGTTCGTCACGCTGGGGACAATCGGTTGGTATGTCGATGAAATTGGCTCTCTGCGTCCAAACGATGTTGTTGTAAAGCCGATTAACCATCTCGCTGGAACACTCAAAAGAGCCTGCAACAGGTGTATTACTGCTTAATGCGATGCCGGTGATAGTATCCTCATCAGGTTTATAATCAATGCCTGTCAATTCAACATACTGAAATCCATGAAAGGTAAAGTACGGCTGCCATATTTCAATTCCTCCTCCTTTGCAAATATAAGTATCGGTTGCCGCTGCACTTCGCAGGTTTGTAGTATATATGGTGCCGTCGGGATTGAGCCGCTCAGCATGCCGCAGTATTATTCGTTGTCCCTTATCGGCCTTCAGCTTTAACCTGACAACGCCGGCAAAATTCTGTCCCATATCAAAAACGAAATGCCCCGGTTCCGGCTCAGTAATTTTTACAGGTCTCAATTCCGCAAATGCCACAACAGGCTCGGTGACAGCAGATTCAACCTGTGGATTTGATTCGCTGCCAAGCTCAACAGCAGACCAGTTCGAATCATCGAATCCCGGCTTATCCCAACCCGTCATTTCCAAACGTGCATCGTAAGTTTCACCCATCAGGAAATCTGCCTGCAGTATTGGACCAAGTGAGGCTTTCCATGTCTTATCTGATACAACGGTTTCTTTAGTGCCATCAGAATGCTCGATACAAAGCTGGGCAAGGAGACGCGGTTTCTCGCCATAATGATTTCGGTTACCCCCGTAACCGACATAGCCTGCATACCAACCATCGGCCAATGTAGCTGCTATCGCATTTTTGCCCTTTTGCAACAGGCCGGTGACATCATAAGTTCTGTAATAGATGCGTTTGTTATAATCCGTCCAGCCTGGACTAAAATAATCATTACCAACCCTACGGCCGTTGATATGTATCTGATAAAGTCCAAAAGCTGTCGCATAAAGATAGGCCTTTTTTATCTTTTTTTCTGCGACAAATTCCTTTCGCAGATATTTTGCCGGCGGTAAAAAAAGGCGATTAAAATTCACTTCGCCCCAGGGCTGACAGCCATAAGTGCCTATCTCTACAGCACTTATCCAGCTGCTATCATTGAAATAGGACTGGTTCCATCCCTTTTCGTCCTTGTTAGTACAAATCCACTGTTTGTCTGTGACAAAGCTGATTTTTTCGCCGTTATTTAATTCGGCTTGTATAGCAACGATGAGACCGGCAGGGTTAGGACTTTGTCCCTGATTAGCTGCTGATACAGCTATAACATTTTTGCCTTCCTGCACGAGGTCAGTGATTATAATTTTGTTAATTGTATCCCATCTTCTGCCGGAGCCTGCAGGCCGGCCATTTATAAAAAGCCGGTAACTGTCATCGGCAGCTATAAAACAGCTGACACTTTTGATATCAGCTTTATCGGGCAATTCAAAACTAAAACGGAAGAATCGCTGCTGTGGTGCAATTCTATCAGGTGATTCAAAGTCAGGGTACCATATCCAATGCGACTGCTCCATCTCAACAATCCTATCATCCGGTCTTTCAGATCTGTCAAAACCTATCCATTTTGCCTTCCAGTCGTTCTTTTCCAGCAGTCCCATTGTCCAAATCGCAGTTTCACTGAAATCTGAAGGCCTGCCATCCCTGTCCCAAACCCTCACTTTCCAGAAACATTCCATACCGGATTTAAGTGGCTTGCCGTTATAAACGATGCAGCTTGTTTGGTCACTAGCGAGCTTTGTGCTGTTCCATAAATCCGCTTTATCTTCTTTAAGCTTCTGGCGGCTGGATGCTACGAGAATCTGATAGGCAGTTTGTCTTTGTCCCCTTTGGTTTGAAGCTACAATCCAGCTTAATCTCGGTTTTATCTGACCGATACCCAGCGGATTTACCCTGTATTCACATCGAAGATTTAAGACCTTCAGCTGTCCTTTCGAAGAGAGAAGGTTATCGTCTTTTATCAGCCGGGAACGAGCGGTTGTAAATATAAACATCAGACAGCAAACTGAAATTATTGTTTTAAATTGTGTAAAATTTTTCATTCTATTTAAAATACTAACAATCAATCATCCGAATTTCTTCTCCACATCCATATCCCGGCAACGACAAACCATACCAATGTTATTATCCACAGGATAGTTTTCAGGATATCCAGTTTCATCGAACCGGTTAAAAACAGGACCGGCAGTATAACAAGGCCAGCCAAAATGAGCCACGCAAGTGATTTTGCCAGGCTTTTCATCCAGGGCTGCTCGTACATTTTCTTCTGATAGACTGCGCTTAATACAATGTAGAGGATTGCTGCAAAGAACCATCCGGGAAGTGAGACGAAGAATATCTCAATGACGCCATTAGTTACGAGTATGAAGCTGACGGCCAAAGTGACCAGCCAGGCAGCACCTGCAGCCCAGTTGAAATGATGCCTGCTGAATTCTGCATAATTGCTCTTGAGCCCTAATTTTTTTATGAGCCAGAAATCGACGAAAATGACCGCGCCCATAGGCATAAGGAGCAGTCCGTAGAAAGCAACGAAGTCAAGCAGTTTCATTGCAATTGCAGGGAACATTCCGGCAATGGTTGCGATGGCACCGGTTGCCAGCGTGACGGTGAACCTTGAACGTTTGGGCATAATAGCCTGAAAGGCAAGGCCTGCACGATAAATGGTCGGATTCGCCGTCGTCCAGCCTGCGATTATCACGCAAATAAGTCCTGCAAGACCGGCTGCTCTATATGCCAGTGGTCCCGGTAAAACATCGGTATCCGTCGGGTTGAGATGCAACTGATAGGCATACAAAATCGAAGCGCTCAGCCAGGCCATAAAATGACCGACATACATCCCTGCGGCCGAGGCTATTGCGTACCAGCTCTTTTTTGCATACCGGAATACCGATAAGTCACTCATACCTATATGCATTGCCATATTGCAGAACCACGCAAAGAACATTACATGCCAGAAAGTAAATTTTCCCTGCCCGGGCAGAGGATCACCGCCTTTCCAGATTTCTGTTTGAGCCAGTGACCATAAGTCACTGACGGATTTGATTTGTACGCCTGTGGAATCGATAAACTGCTTGAGGCCTATAAAACCGAACGCAAGAAAAACAAGAACCATCCACGGGGCGGCAATGTTTGCAAATTGAGCAACGGTCTTGTATCCGTAAGCAGCGATAATCGCAATGAGTCCTCCGACGATAACTACGGCGATTACCCAACCGATGCTGTTGGGATAAATATCATACAGTCCGGGCATCGGGAATTTAAACCAGATACCGACGGCAGTTGCCGAGACCGTAATCATAGCGCCAGCAAGAAAACAGAACATTACGCCGTTCGCAAGGTTGTACATAGTTACGAGTTTTCGGCCGCAAATCTTTTCAAGCTGATAGTAAAGGGTCAATCTCGCTCTTGTCGCGATTGGCGCGCACATCAACATCCAGCTTAGAACCGCAAGAGCATTACCCACTATCAGACCGACGACGACATCGAAGGCACTGACGCCGTGTGCGATAAAAAGCGGGCCAATCATCAGTTCCGTACCGGCGCAGTGCTCGCCCGCGTACATTCCTATAAAGCTTTTGAATCCGAGCAGCTTGCTTTCAGGTACCGGCGTTCGTTCGAACTCATTGACTGTTTGTTCGGTTTGTACATTTTCCTGCGTGTCCATACAATATTTCCTAAAATTTTAAGAGTGTTTTATTTTTTCTAACAATGCCTTTTTGAAAGTACATCTTTTTCATAGGCCTTTACCTCGCTTATCCATTCGAGCCCGGTCGGCACATTTTTCGAGAGGCAGTAATAATCCCAGACAGCGGCGAAGGGAAAGGTTTTCAGCTCTTCGAGCAGAGCGAGTCTTTTTGTGTAGTCGCCGGCAAGCTCGATTTCTTTCAATTCATCTGCAGGCTCGAGCAAAGCGAAAAGCAGCGCCTTGAGCATCGAGCGTGTTCCGATGGTCCATGCAGCTACGCGGTTAATACTTGCATCGAAGAAATCCAGCCCGATATGGACTCGGCTGGTAAAATCGTTTCTTATTATCTGCTGGGCAATCGCTGTAAGCTCGTCATTAAGTATAACCACATGGTCACTGTCCCAGCGTACGGGCCTGCTGACGTGGAGGAGAATCTCATCGAGGAAGCTCAGTACCGAGGATATCTTATCCGAGATAACTTCCGTGGGGTGGTAATGGCCGGCATCGAGGCAGAGCAGTTTTTTTCTGGTGACGGCGTAACCCAGATAAAATTCGTGCGAGCCGACGACGTAGCTTTCCGAGCCGATACCAAACAGCTTCGATTCCACTGCGTCGAGAACGTGCTCTTTATCAAGTTCCTTTTCAAAAATCCGGTCGAGAGAACGAGTGAGTCTTTTTCTCGGCCCAAACCTGTCAATGGGGATATCCTTGAAGCCGTCGGGAATCCAGACGTTCATAATACAGGGACTTTTTAGCTGCCTGCCAATCTCCAGTGATATTTTTCTGCAGGCTATGCCGTGCTCAATCCAGAAATCTCTAATCGCCTTATCGGGATGGCTTAATGTAAAACCGTCTTCGGCTTTTGAATGAGAAAAAAAAGTAGGATTAAAATCCATACCAATCTGCAGAGACTTCGCCCAGTCAATCCAGCTTTGAAAATGCTCAATTCCGATTTGGTTTCTATCAACAAATTTGCCGCCGTTATCGAGATAACAGGCGTGCAGATTAATCCTGTGCCTTCCGGGTATTAAACTCAGGGCCTTTTGGAAATCCGAGCGAAGCTCATCGATGGTTCGGGCCTTGCCCGGGTAATTTCCGGTGGCCTGTATGCCGCCTCCAGACAGCTCAACTCCGGCGGTTTCGAAACCGCCGACGTCGTCACCCTGCCAGCAATGAATGGATATGGGGATGGAAGAAACCTGAGTTAAAGCGTCGTCCGTATCGATTTTCAGCTCGGCATACCTTTGCTTTGCTATCGAGTAGGCATCTTCAATAATTTCGTCACTTTTCATAAGCTCACTCTCCTAAAGAGCAGGGATTAAAGGCCGGCATTGATGATTACTATTAGTTTTTCAAAAAAATTACTTCGGGAAATAGGATTTTATTAAATTTACAGATTGTTGCAATTTTTATTTCATAGATGTACTGCAATTTTTCAAGGGATAAAAACCGGCTGTTCAAAGCCTAACAACGATTGATTAAGGTTGCCTATATTGTTACAATCTAAAAAAATGCAGTAAACGGCCTGCCTAAAAGAAGCGTAGCTGAAAAATTGCTTAAATTAAAAGGGTCTGGAATGGCTGATGCTAAGAAAAGAAAGTTGCCCAACGGTTATATGGGGAAAATCCTTAAAGTGGATTTGACCCATTTACAATTCCATGCAGAGCCTCTTGACTCGAGGCTTACCGAGCTTTTTTTCGGCGGCAGAGGCTTCGGAATTGCGATGCTTTTCGAGCATTTTTTAGGCCTGCAAAGACAGGGCAAATACAAAAACGCCTTTGCCGAGGTTGACGGGCTTAGCGAAGATAACGTAATTATCATATCCACCTCGCCCGGCACGGCAACAAGGATGCCGACAAGCGGCAGGGTCCATATGAACTTCAAGTCACCATTAACTTCGTATTACGGCAGCACTAATACCGGCGGACGCTGGGCTGTAGATTTCAAGAGGACCGGATTCGATGCTGTAGTTATAACGGGAAAGGCTGAAAAACCAGTCTATCTTCTGATTACGAATGAAAGCATCGAATTCGTTGACGGCAGCGCAATTTTCGAGCTCGATGCCGTTCAAAAACGGGAAAGGCTAAAAGAATTATACGGGCCAAAAACTGCGGTTTTAACAATCGGCCAGGCAGGGAAAAATTTGGTTCCCTTCGCATCAGTGATGAGTGACATCGGAAAAGCGTTCGGCAGAACCGGAGGCGGCGCCGTATGGGGCTCGAAGAACCTGCAGGCAATCGCGGTTGTAGCCGGCGAGAAAAAAATCGAGGTGGCAGAGCCTGAAGGCTTCGATTCCAAAAATCCCGATAGTGCTATGTATCACGCCAGGCTTAAAATCGACCTCGGCAAATTTACGAAAAGAGAAAACGCATTCGGCATCCTTTCATCAATGGGCTCGCTGGGCATTATGGGGATGATAAACAGTTACAAACAGCTTATACGCAATAATATGAAGGACACCGGTCATAACATCGATGATGTCAGGAAAATCGACGGTGAGGCTTTGCGAAATCATTCTAAAAATGCAAAACCCGGGGAAAAGAAAGTGGTGGTCAAAAAAGGCGTTTGTTTCAACTGTCCGATTGCCTGCAAACGAAATACTGCGGTTTTTGACGAGAACGGTCAACTAATAGAAAAAGGAGAAGGCCCTGAATTTGAAAACACAGTAATGCTCGGTGCCAATCTTTCAATTTATGATTTGCCAACAATAGTTCTGGCAAATTATTTATGCAACCGTTACGGCCTTGACACAATAACAACAGGCTCGACTATAGCGTGCTTTTTTGAATTATACGAATATGTCAATTCGAAAGAACAGCAGCTAACTATCCAGGAGAAACAATTCCTCGACGACGTAAAAGATTTTGTACAAAAGCACGGTAATCCCGGTTTTGGCAAGCCGGAATTACTTATTCCGGTAATTCACTTAATCGGTAAATCAGAAGGAATAGGAAAATACTTAGTTATGGGTTCGTATAAGTTTTGCGAACGCTACGGCCATAAGGAATTTTCGATGACAATAAAAAGACTGGAACTTCCTGCATACGACCCGCGCACGACTTTTTCACAGGCTTTGAGCTATGAAATGAGCAATCGCGGCGGCTGTCACCTTGAAGGAGGTTATACCGCCCCGTATGCCTATTGTGCGGGATACGCAGAGTGGCCCGGCAACAGAGTCGAGGGCACCGCGCTCATCGCAAAAAATGCAACTCTGACAAATACGACTTATGATATAATCGGCGTATGTGCTTATAACGGCTTTTCGCTCAGCTTAGATGAATTTGCCGAACTGGTAAATGCCGTAACAGGTCTTGAGCACAACTCAGAGACACTGGAAAAAATTGCGCAAAGAACGCTTACTTTAGAACGGCTTTTCAATATCCTATGCGGACTAAGTAATAAGGATGACCTGCTGCCGGAACGATTCTACACCGAAGCAATAGAGGCTAAAGACGGGCCTGCAAAGTGTGACAAAGAAGCATTTGAAAGTATGCATAAAACATATTACAATTCACTCGGCTGGGACGATAACGGAAAGCCAACTGAAGATGCAATTGAGAAACTTCAGTTGACGGATTTTGTTCCCGAGCAGATTAAAACGAAACTGAAATAATCCAAATGTCAGAACAAGAAAAAATTAAAAACATTTATGAGAAGCTGAGGATAATCGGCCAAGCCATTGCAAGGGTCAACGGCAATAATACGCACAGCGGAAACCTGGCTGTAAGAGACCCGGAAGAAAGGGACGTTTTTTACGTTACAGCAACAGGTGCTCAATGCGGCGCACTCGTGCCGGAAGATATCGTCCCCGTTCATTTTTCGACTGTAAGCTGGGGAGATGCACGAGGCTCGACCGAATCCACAATACACAGGAAAATTCTATCACTGCCGGGAGTAAATGCAGCGATGCACGCACATTTTTTAAGTACGACTGGTTTATCCTTCGACACAAAGGAAAAACAATTATTTTTACAGTTTCTCGGGCAGGATGAAAAAGGCAGAGACAAATTTGCATTTCATCCGATAGATGCATTCGGAGCATTCGCAACAGGTCAGGTCAGGGTTGATGATTTTTTTCAGCCTGTCGGCTCGACAGAGATGGAAGAAAGAATACCGAAATACTTAGCTGAAAATTATATCACAATAGTCAAAGGCCACGGCCCGTTTGTGAGAGGGTGCTGTGCGGAAGAGCTTTTATATCGAGCCGGTGTGCTCGAATCGAGTGCGAAGCTTGCTATAAATCTGCGAAGAAGAGGTATCGATATTGTATCAATACAAAAAAGCATAACATCACAAGGTGCTGGAAATTTCTTTCCTGTTAAAGCTCACCAGCTCGATTTCAATTCCGCAGGTGAAAAACAGGTGCAGGACCCGACAGTTCTGTTCGACTTCAAACAAAGGCTGAATTATAACTATGATAATGAAATAAGCGCGTACGGCACGGGCTCGATGAGCCAGAAAATCTCGGCAGAGCAGATGATTTACTGCCCTACTTCCGCAGTGCCGGAAGGGCTTGATTTTCAATTATACCGCAAGACAATCGAATTCGAGGATGGTGACAGCACCGATTTGAAAATCCATAAATCAATATACCGGAACACCCAGCAAAACACCTGTATGATTACAACCAATCCGGTTATAACCGCAGAGGCAATGGCGCTATTAGCCGAACAGTTCGGTATTGACGTTCTTTTGTGCAAAAAAACCGATATCAAATACTCGGACAAAAGTCACCCTTCTATTGTCCCGATAGACGCCGAGGCAAAATACCTTAATCCGCGTCTGGGATTAGTCGATATTCATCAGCTTACGAATATGACAGCCGACAATCCGATATTAAATATGCTTCGATGGTACAAGGGATGCTGCGTTGTGGCAGGTTACGGAGTGATAAGTACCGGCAAAACCACTCTCGAACAGGCGGCACACAACGCTTCAAGCGCTGAAAGAATAGGCAGATTCCGCATAGAAACGTACATAAACGAAAAGCTGCTGGGCGGCAGTGGTGTTAAAGTCTTCGAGCCGAAAAGAGAAAAGGTGTAAAACAAAAATGAAAGTAGCGTTATTTGTTCCCTGCTTGAATGAGCATTTTTATCCGCAAACGGCGCTGTCGATGGTCAGGATATTCAAAAAGCTGGGCATCGACGTTGAATATGTCGAGAACCAGACATGCTGCGGCCAGCCGGGATTCAATACAGGCTATTTCAAGGAAGTGATACCGCTGGCGGAGAGGTTTATCGAGCTTTTTCAAGACAAGCAGTATGTTGTTGCACCGTCTGGCTCGTGTGTTTTTATGGTCCGCCGGCACTACGAAAAGCTCGATATCGCAAAAAATCTAAAAGAAGCTTACGAACAGCTAAAAAACAGGATATACGAATTCACAGAATTCCTTATCGATGTGCTCAAGGTAACGGATCTAGGCGGGACATTTGCACATAAAGTGACGTACCATGATTCGTGTCATTTAGCGCGTGGGCTGGGTATAAGAGAGCAGCCTCGCAAGCTAATCCGAGCAATTAAGAATATAGACTTCGTTGAAATGGAAAACTCGGACGCCTGCTGCGGTTTCGGGGGGACGTTTTCTTACAAATGCCGTGACATTTCCATCGAGATGGTCAAACGAAAATGCGAGTATATCGAGAAAAGCGGGGCCGAGTACTGTGTCGGCGCGGACCCAAGCTGCCTGATGAATATCAGCGGCTATCTGAAGAAAAATAAAAAAGAAATAAGGACGATTCACATAGCCGACTTGCTGGCTGAAAGCTTAAATCTATGAAAGCAACACCGCTTAAAACCAAAAAATACGCCAAGAAGGCCGTCAAAGACCAGGAGCTGAAAAAAGCGCTGCTTTCCGCGACGGCGTCGACGGTGGAATCACGTCAGAAGATTATCAACGAAATACCCTACTGGGAACAGCTTCGGCAAAAAGCACACGATATCAAAAAACAAACCATAGAAAACCTTGATAAATATCTCGAACAGTTCGAAAGCAACTGCAGTAAAAACGGCATCCAAATTCACTGGGCACAAAATAGCGAGGACGCACAAAACATAATCCTACGGCTTGCTGAAGAAAATAATGTCCGAACGGTTGTGAAATCAAAATCTTTAACCACAGAGGAAATCGGCCTCAATAAGGCCCTGCTTGACAATAACATCCAGACTTTCGAGACCGACCTGGGCGAGTTCATCGTCCAGCTTATGGGGCAGATTCCTTCTCATCTGATTATTCCCGCCCTTCACTTAACGCGCAAAGATATCGGCAAGTTATTCAGTGAAAAATTCGGCTGTGAGTATACGGAAGAACCCACCGAACTGCTTGATATCGCAAGGACAAAACTTCGCGAATTATTTCTTACTGCCGATATGGGTATAAGCGGAGCGAATTTCGGGATTGCCGATACCGGCTGTATCTGCATTCTCGAAAACGAGGCGAACGCCCACTTTGTCACCTCACTTCCCAGAATCCACGTAGCGGTAATGGGGATTGAGAAAATAATTCCATCTTTGGACACCCTGCCTTACTTCCTGAAATTACTGCCGACCAACGCAACGGGCCAGAAAATTTCCACATACGTCAATTTTATAGGCGAACCGTCAAAGGACAAATTGTCCGAAGGCCCCGAACAGATACATATTGTATTATTGGATAACGGCCGAAGCAGGATTCTCCAGGAGCCGAGCCTGAGACAGACCCTGTTCTGCATCCGCTGCGGCGCGTGCCTGAATTCGTGCCCTGTCTATCAGCAAATCGGCGGGCACGCTTACGGGTGGGTATATATGGGCCCAATCGGGATTAACCTGATTCCGCTGTATCTGGGGCTTTCCGTGGGGCGATACAGCCCGAGTCTATGCTCTCTCTGCAGGGCCTGCCAGGAGGTTTGTTCGACCAATATCGACTTGACCGAAAATGTTCTGGAGCTTCGCAATCGCATTGTCCGGACAGGTTACAATAACAAATTTGAACAGTTGGGACTGTCACTGTGGGCCTTTTTTGCGAGGCATCCGTTACTTTACAGAATTTCAAGCAGCATGCCGCGAATACTGCAGCGGCTTTTGCCGAAGGGAATGGGTTTTCCGGCCCCCGGCTATACGAGAAAGCGGAGCCTGCCGCCTTTCGATAAGAAAGGATTCAGGAAAAGATTCTATAAACTGACAAATAACAAGAGGGAATATTAGACACGAAGGTGACTATGAGTAACGGCAGAGAAACAATACTGAGCAATATCAAGAATGCATTGAAGACTGCATCGCAAATACCGGATTTATATAACGATGAGGAACAGCAACTTACAAAAAAGATTATTGCAAACAGGCCAAAGACGACAGAGCAGCTTTGGAAACGATTCAAAAAAGAGCTTCAAGAAGTCGATGGTGAATTTGAACTGTTCGAGAACGGTGACAAAATCGCCGGACACATAGCCGACTTTCTCAAAGAAAATAACTACAAACAGCTTTCAATTTCCGGTGACGAAATTTGCCAACAGGTTGCAGAGAAAATTAAAGCAGCGGACGGCGATATCGAAATTGTTCAGGCTACGTCGTTTTCAGATGAGGACAGAAAATCAAATCTTGCGACAATTGCGGTATCTCTGGTGGCAGCACACTGGGCTGTGGCTGAAACCGGCTCGGTGGTAGTTGTATATGAGCAGAGCCAAACCTCGTATCCGCATTTTCTGGCAGAGACGGTTTTCGCTATCGTTAATTATGAAAAAATCACTGCGGATATATTCGAGCTTTTCGAAAACATAGGACCTGAGCAGGCAAAAAATATGGTTATAATCAGCGGCCCCAGCAGAACAGCGGACATTGAAAAAATATTGATTTTAGGTGCACACGGCCCACACCGATTTATCGTGACAGCATTATCCGAATAAACAGCTTTTTTTAAGGCTGAATCTTATTCTGCGGAATCAGACGAACCGGGCCAAGGAGTCCTGAATCGCGTAACGGCCAGCCGGAAGCATCAAAGGGACGATAGTCCACGTTGACAACATTGATATCATAAAAATATTTCCAGTTTACACCGCGCCGGTCCATATTACGAATGCGATTGGCTGCAAGATTAGTAACTTCGATTTCAAAAACATTTTTCCCGGGATGCAGGTATTCGCCAATTCTATATTGGAATGGCTCACACCAAAGCGTGCCGAGAGCTCGGCCGTTCAGACTGATTCCGGCACTTTCACAGACACGACCCAAATCCAAAACCCAGTCATCAGCTTTCTGTACCGGCTTATTGAATTCGATTCTGTACCGCGCGGTGCCGGCAAAACATTTCGCCTTCGAATCATCAAGTTCTGTCCAGGATATTAACTTTTTCATTCGACAATCCTGAGGTAAATCCGGTCCGCCATCAATAAAGGTTACATCCCAGGTACCATCAATCAATACTTCTTTGTCTTCTGAATGTGTATATTGCCACTTCGGCCCCTGCACCTGTTTGTCGGTAAAAGTTCTCAGAATAATCGATTGGCCTGGCTGTAACTGCAGATATACCTGTGTTAAACAACTTTTGGTGCGAAGCTCAGCCAGCCCGATTGAATCAGAAAATAGCGGGTCCATCAAAACCGCCGATTTTGCGGGCCTGCCAAGGGAAATCCATTGATCAAGGGAACAGTCCGAACGATTTACAAAAAAATAATGATAACCTTCAGGATGTGAACGGCGAACAAATCGAATTCCCGCATCGACTGCCGGCTCACGCGGCAGGTTTAATGAGTTCAACATTTCTTCGAGTTCGCCACACATCAGTCTTCCTTTATCCAGAGTTGCCTGCTGAATCTGTGGATTCGAAGCCGGGCTGAATTTTATACGGCTGAGTATTTCTTTAAGTTCGGTATGGCGTTCGTCTAAATTTGAAAGGCCGGGAACATCTGCAGGCAGTGACTGTTCAAAAAGTATGGTTGCTCCTGACCCGGCAAGCTGTACGAGTTTTTGCATCGTCGCAGCAGGTATAAGATTACAGCGGGCAATTACGATAACATTATATTCGTTTTCACCGAGGAGTATTTTACCATTGAGACAGTTTGCCTGAGCCAGAAAGCTATCGGAGACTTCATCAAAGGTGTACCCCTTGTTCCATAATGTCATAGCGGCATCGTAAAAGAAAGATTTATATAACCACTCGGCCTGGTTGTGTACCGTGAACGGCATAGTGAGATTTCTTTCATTATGCCAGAAATCAAAAATAGGCATATACAGCAGAATATTGTTATCCGGCTTTCCCGATTGGAGAATCGACTGGCAACGGGTAACATAAGCATTATACGCAGGCAGGTCATGCCACAGGCCGCCCTGCGGGCCGAAATTGACCGAGGCATAGAATTGCCATCCAGGCCAAGGCGCTTCATTCGGAGAATAGGGAATTCCATGAAAGAAAATATGGTTAACGCCAGCCAGAAACAAAAAATCGGTTGCAGGTTTGACATCAGCAAAAGAGGTCTGAAAATGCTCTTTCAGCCAGGTGAAAGATTCGGATGAAGTCAGGGTCTTGCCGTTTAAGTGAGCTGCGGAGGAGGCAAATTTCAGCATTGGTATCTGTTGCTCATCCACCGAACGAAAGATTTCAGTCTCCGGGATATCCGCAGCAGCATAAAGGTCAATCAGGTTGGCCGGTGCACCGTGGGCCTGATTACGGGTAAGACTATTGCAGGTGTGAGACCATTGTGTCCAGAGCTTAACATAGGCAATGTGTAAATCGGAAAGCGTTTGCCGATAATCGCACTTTACACGAGATACAATCTCATCCGGCCCATCGCCAAATAAAGCTTCCAGCCTGTCCCGCAAATCATATCCTCTCAATGATTTAAATTTATCGAAGAAGTCAGCAGTCCAGGTAGCGTTATAATATTCGAATGAATCATGAAAAAAGCATCGCGGCATTTTACCCTTGAAACCTTCAAAGGCCTTATCAAAATCCGACAAGTAATCATCGATTGCCTGGACGGAATAGGGGTCGAGCACGTAACCTTCGCCGCCGGGTGCAGCCCGTTTTACTTTCTGAATCGGTGTCTTAATAGAGACCTCATAAATTGCCCACTGCCCTTCTGGAGCAGTCCAGTCAAGCTGCCCATTTACTACTTTATCGGTCAGCTCAATCCTTCTGCCAGCATTTGAAACTGCCAAGAGATACTCCAATTGCGCTTTGGAATCTTTTGGAACTCTTGCTGAGAATTTCTCTGTTTCTGCAACCTTATATTGTTCGAGCAGAACGCTGACAGAAGCGTTTTTATCCGTGACGTTCGGCCCGCCGAAAGGCCAGCCTGTACCAGCGGTCATATCAACTCCGAATCCCAGTTTGTCTGCTACAAGAGTCGTATGCTCAAGCATCTTCATCCATTCAGGCGAAAGAAAATCAATGAATTTTTTCCCATAGCCTTTCACTCCATAGATCGGACAGATTTCGACACCGCCCAGGCCGGCGTTATAATACTGAGTAAGAAGGTTGGTCAGATTCGGTTCATCAACAGCACTACCCAGCCACCACCAGCGTGACCAGGGACGATTTGCTTGTGTCGGTTTCGGCCAGGCCAATTCATCAGGCAGAGCGGTGTCCTGCTTCCGGGATTGAGATGACATGCAGGAAATAAAAAGCAAAGGTATCAGGGCTAATAAGATGAATCGTCCCTGGTTTATTTTAATATTTATCATTATCTGTATCCTCAAATTCGGAGCCCGTAATTACAGGGCTATTAAAAATCATCCGTACGGAACGGAGAGGCCGGCAGCCCCTCTTTATTATACAGGCTGACAATAGGATTTTCATCCCAACCATAACGAACCGCAACTGGTTTGTCCACCTTCTCACTGGAAACTATGATAGTGTCACCTTCGATTTTTGCATCCGCCCGGACAAATACCCTGTCAGCACCGGCAATAGCAAATCCATCGAGTTTGCCGCCTTTAGCTATAAGTCCGCTACCTATGTGTTTGAAATGCAGGCGAATCGTGTCACCTTCGATTAACATATAGTCATAGAGCGGACCAGAATAAATAATATCCTCTCCATACACAAGAGCCCTGGCCGGCAACGATAAACGCAATCCCACATCCTGTTTGTTCTTGGGATGTATGTTGTTTGCGTCACCGATATCGATGGTTACCGCCATAGCTGTATTGGGAACAGATAGATTTTTCAATTGCTTTTCACGTATCATCGTGAATCCGCCGCCGCTTGCGATTTTTTCAGGGTTTTTTCTGTAACTTGCGAGCTGAACATAAAGAAATGGAAAATCACCCTGTCCCCAGGCCCGACGCCAATCGCTAATCATTGCTTCCATAATAACATCATAAATTCTGTAAGTCTGTTCATTCGATTCACCCTGATACCATATTGCTCCGCGAATCGCATAGCCAACGAGCGGTGCTACCATCGCGTTATAAAGTACGCACGGACTGTGCTGGTCAGTATGCGGATTCCTGGGACGCCCGGGTTTTTTCAGTGGCTCTTCACCTTCAGCTTTTGCTTTCTCAGCAAGCTGCTTATACTTTTCTAATTGTCCTTCGTATCTTCTTAGCGCGTTTCCGCTGTCATAGTCTTCACATTTTTTGGCATAATCATCAAGCAGGAAATTAATCTGCTCGTTAGCTTCCAAAGCCGGTCGGCTTGTCCAGGCTTCTGCTGTGCTTGCGCCATAGGCGGTCGTCAGCAGGCCGACAGGGACATTAAGTTTCCTATAAAGTTCGCGGGCGAAGAAATATGCTGCCGCTGAAAAATGCCCCACAGTCTGTGGCAAGCAGATTTCCCAACTGCCGCTGACGTCCTGTTGCGGCTGGTCTTTCGTGACGAAATCCACATCGAAAACCCGAATCAGCGGATAGTCCGCCGCTGCTACTTCCTGTGCTTCATTATTCACACCGCACCAATATTGGTCCTCCTTCGCTACAGTCATATCCATATTGGATTGTCCGGAGCACAGCCAGACCTCGCCGACATAGATATCCTCGAACGTAATTGAATTTGTCTTGCCCGCTATTATCATTTCGAAAGGCCCGCCGGCTTTCAGGGCATCAAGATAAACCATCCATCTGCCCGAGGAATCCGCTTGAACGGTTTTTTGCTGCCGGCCTGTTTTTACGGTAACATTTTCACTTGCATCAGCAGTTCCCCAGACTGGAATAGATCTATCCCGCTGCAGAACCATATGATTTCCAAAAAGACCGGCTGGCTTTACATCCGCTGATACAAAACCATTACTTGAGAAAACAACTATCAGAACGATTGCGAAAACAAATCTGCGTACTATCATTTCAACCTCAGAAAATTTATCGTTCATGTTGATTAAACTACATACCCGTCATATTCTGACAGTTCTCCAAATTCGCCTTGGAGCCGTCCTCAGCTTCAATAGTGACATTCTTAAATTCCCAGTTTTCAGCATTTTTGATTATGCCGGCTTTTTGCCCCTTTATGGTGACATTGTCCAGCAGGAATCGGCCTGCTTTTTGTTCCTGATGTCCCTGCACGGAAAAGGCCTGTTTGCAATTAACCGCAGTTACATTTCGAATGGTTATATCGCGGATGTAAGGCGTGCCCTGTTTTTCAGGGACCTTTTGCATTAAGACCTGCCAATGACGCGGCAGCTCCTTTCCCTCCGCTTCGAGCTGTTTGCGAACCTCGTCCGGAACGGTATTATAGGCCGGATACCAGTCATAATTTAATTCGATAGGATACTCGACCCCTTGCATTTCAATGTCATGATAGTCGATATCCGAAACAATCCCGCCGCGGCCCTGCGTAGATTTGAAACGGATTCCTGCCCTTGTGCCGTATGCCTTAAGATTATAAACCTTGACGTTTCGGATACCGCCCGAGGTTTCACTCCCGCAGGTAATCAGGCCGTAACCTTCGCGGGCGATACAGTCTCGAATTATCACATTCTCGGTAGGTTTGTTCACACGAAGTCCGTCGGCATCGCGGCCCGCCTTCAAACAGAAATTATCATCGTGACAGTCGATATCGCAGTTCTGAACGAGGATATTAGAGGAAGAATCTATGTCGATGCCATCGGTGCTGGGCCCGCCCTCTTCACCCCGGTTGCCGCGAATCGTCAGGCCATCCACTACAACATTAGTACTGAAACAAATATGCACCGTCCAGAAGCCCGGTTCCTTCAGAGTCAGGCCTTCAACGGATACATTGGACGATTTGTAAATAAGAATCAGTCTCGGTCGTTTGCAGTCATAATCGACAATCCATCGAAGCCCTTTGCTCTCGTATTCATCGCGCATTTTCCAGTAACGGTCCCACCACATCTTGCCTGACCCGTCGATTGTTCCCTCTCCGTAGATTTTCACTCCGGAGAGGTTATGCGCATTTATAAGAGCGGCAGGCCAGTTGATTTCAATTCCCGCGACACGGGTGAAAACTTCCGGATACGCAGAATCATCCTGAACACCTTTGAGGGTAACTTGCTTATCCACGCGAAGGTCAACCTTGTCCTTCAGGAAGATTGAGCCGGTAAGGTAAGTGCCGGGAGAAAAGACGACCGTTCCGCCCCCCGCTTTCGAGCAGGCGTCGATGGCTTTTTGAATAGCTTCGGTGCAGACAGTGTTGCAGTCGGGTTTGGCGCCGTAATCGCAGGCGTTAAATTCGGCAGAAATAGCGGTGCATCCAGTGACAAGTAAAAAAAAGCAGATGAACAGGCTGTTAAGAATTTTCTTTTTCATGATGACTCCTTGTAACAAAAAAAGTAACACGGGCTTCCAGCCCGTGACACGGTCAGTATGGCCGTTCTACATTAATCAATGGATGTTTCGCTGCCCGGCGGTGACAGGAGAATATATGTCGGCTTATCGCGGTCGCAGACAAGCTCACCGTCTCTATACTCAAGCTCGACAACCTGTATCGAGCTGCGACGCTGTTCATAGGTATCCTTACCGGCATCTTCGCCCTTTCTGCCGGGATGTGTGAAATAGAATAAAAACACCCGGTCACCACTAACCACTACATCGGGGTGCTGACCTTTGACCTGGTCCTCGGCTCCGGTGCCGGGATTTTTAAGTAGATTATCTTTTTGTCTTGTCCAGACAAGTGCATTATCCGAGCGATACACCCCGAGGCCGTCCCAGGTATCAATTATCATCCAGAAGAAGCCCTTCCATTTGAAGACCTTCGGGCCTTCGCCGCGCCATTGTCCAGCCGCCTTGCCGTGGTCATCCCAGTTGTATAAATCATTACTGTCGGCATAATACATTGACTTGCCGTCTCTTTCATTATTATACCACATTCGCCAGGTACCGTCAGGCAGCTTTATTACGCAGGCGTCAATGACTCTATCCGAAGAAAGTTTCAGTGTGGATTGATATTGCCAATCGATAAGGTTTTTGCTTGTCAGGTGGACAATGTCACGCGGATGAGACCAGTTGCTAAAGATTCCAGGGACAAAGGTAAGGTACATATGGTATGTGCCTTCATTTTCGATTACCTCCGGTGCCCAGTAAGTATCGTCGCCTTTTTTGTACCCGATATTTGCATCGCATCGATACGTCCAGGTCGCTCCGCCATCAGTAGATTGTGCAATTCCAATCGGTGTTCCATGCACCCAGCTAACCCCTCTTGCATCGGTGATATTTGCCCGCCGATTGGTATAAAACATAAACCACTTTTCCTCCTGATGGTTCCAGCACAATACCGGGTCCGCGGCTCCGTCATAAACAGGGTCGCGATATAACGGCTTTGGAGCGAGCTTTCTGATTTGAGTTGACGTTGAGGTTTTTTCTGTCGTTACTGCAGGGGCTGGTTGAAGAACCGCCAATTCCGCCAGAGAAGCAGCCGTATCGTCACCATAGCCGGATAAAATGTTTATTTTAAGATAACGAGCAGAAATTGTTTTTCCGAACTCGATTTGTTGCGGATTAAAAGTCGATGGTAAAATACCTTGTAAAATATTCGACCATTGCTCTCCATCATTGCTGATTTCTATTATATATTCCTGGATGTCACCTTCATGCTCGCGGTTGTCCTGTCTGTTCATAAATAAGAGACCTGTCATTTCCACGGGCTCAGGGAAACTGATTGATAACTGATGCGGATGCTTCTTTCCACGATTTCGCCGTGCAGTCAACCAGTAGGTATTTGGATTTCCATCAATTGCATTGGAAGCTGTATTTCGGCCGTCTTCTTCGTCTGCAGTTGCAACTGCTCCGAGTTTCTTCATAATCCGGTTGTCAAACATCAGGTCTTGTAGCTGCTCAACACTGACATCGACAGTAGGATTAAAATTGTCACTATCCATATAATCAAGAAGACTGTAACGAAGCTGTCTTGCCGCCGGCCTTTGGGAAAGTTCCGATTCCAAATCGGCTGCACATACCAGGAGTTTGCCTTTTCCAACACGGCACTGGAAAAGAGCCGCTAATTTATAATTGCGATTCCAGTCATCAATCATCTGGACAACCGGCTGAAGTGTCTGTGGGAGCAAGTCCATATTAATGGCTCGACAATTAGGCTGAAAGACGTCACCCCACTGCCAGTCGTAGTAAAAATCAGTCGGAAACTGCGCCAGTGCAGGATGATTTGGGTCGCAAAGAAGCCCGAGAAAACGCTCCCATTTCGGTCCCATTAAACGATTCCAGAAAATCGGCAAGCGGCCGATAGGTGGACTCTGGAATCGCAGTTGATTATACAGAGGCATAAAAAGAACTTTTTTGCCTTTCCGTAATGCCTCAACCGCTTCACCCATCGAACGTGTTACCACAACATCCGAAGGCTTCTTTGTATCGAGCTTAGCAGGATAGAGCCAGAACTCCCAGTCATTTTCAATTTCAGTATCTTTTAGTCTAACTACAAATCTATACTTTTTCGGTGCTTCGAATTTATCGAGTTTTATTGAAACTGTTCCAAGCTGAATACCGTTTTCAATTGGTATCGTTCTTTTTTCGAACCGGCCTTCGGCCAAAATGCTTCCATCGTCGTCAATAATTTTCCAGACCGGCTGAGCATCTTTGAGAGGTTCATTCCCAAAATGAGTTATTTCCACATCAACATTCATAGTTTCGTCTGTGTTATAAATTAACTTACGCATCCTCGCCAGCGGTACAGTGACATTGCAAAAGCGTCGAAATTCTTTCGGAGTTATATAGCCTTTAGATTCCCAGAAGACATTTAATGGTCCCACAAGCGCCGTACCCTGGCCGGGGTAATCGTGAAGGTCGAGCAACTGAAATCCGCCCATGCCGGCAGTCCGTAACAACGCCTCGATTTCCTGTTTATAACATTCGACCTGCAGCTTTCCGCTGGCCATTAAGAAACTATGTGCCTTATTCAGCATACCGTGGTCGGCCAGCGACTGTTGGAAAATTTCATAGTTTTTCGGCTTGAGTTTTCCCGTGTATTTTGACATCTGGCTGAAATCGGGAAAAGCACACCACTGTCCTGTCTCGTGGGAGATAACGGGATAATTTGTTCCTTCCAACGAGCCTGCAAAATCTCTGCCGTGCCATCCATTGTCACCGCGGAACCGGAAAGAACCGATACGTATGGCAACCAGATAATCTATATTCGGAACCGGGCCGGGTGCTTGGCCGAAGGACCATCCGGTCTGGCTTGCATATAATCGGCGGCTGTCCCGCTGCTTCCACCGTCGGCACCACTCGAGCAGCGGCTCCTGCCAGGGGCCAGCCGGCTCGTTGCCGGTCGATAACATAACAAACGACGGATGATTGCCATAAGCTTTGATGATTCTTTCTGTCTCACGATTCAGCCATTCCACAAGGCGATTGTCCCGCGACGAATACTGGCCCCAGTTCGAGCATTCCGGCTGAAGATATATCCCAAGCTCGTCGGCAGCGATGAACGCGGCCTGCGGCGGGCACCAGGAATGAAAACGCACATGGTTCAGGCCGTAATCCTTACATACCTGAAAAACTTTTTTCCAGGATTCGATATCCGTCGGCGGATAACCCGTCAGGGGAAACTCACAACCCTCCATCGTTCCACGGAAAAACAGGCGTCTGCCGTTTATAAAAAAACGTGCATCTTCTGCCTTGATGTCACGAAGTCCCACAACAAGCTCTTTTTCGTCATCGGCGTTCTCGCCTCTCAGCCTCAGGACCAAATGATGCAGTGCCGGATTAAACTCATCCCAAAGCTGTGCATCACTGCCGAGATTTACATCAAGCTCGGTCGCCAGGCCTTCGGTTGTCCATTGAACAGGCATATTCACCTTACATACGGAGAGTGTGCCTTCTCCTGATTTGCCGGATACATTTCCAAGTTTCACCTTAAGCTTCACAGATTTGCTCTGGATATCAGTGAAAACGCGAACATCGTCAATCCAGACCGGCGTTGTTGCCGTCAGATTTAAATCGCCAACTAAACCGTTCCAGTTGGTTTGTGTCGAATCGGTAATACTGTGAGCATCTTCACGAATGTCCTGAAGCATCGTGTTTTCAACGCGAATCGTAAGCGTATATTTTCCGGGCTCCAGAATTCCAAGTTCGTAGATATGGGGTGCCGAAAGGCTGTCATTAAAACCGATTTTTTTATCGCTCAGCCAAACTGTGGTTGACCAGTGCGGCCGCTCAAGGTTTAAGACAATGCGTCGTCGGCGCCATTGCTGCGGAATCGTAATGTCCCTCTGATACCAGGCAATCCCAACATAATGACGCTCCGGCTGGAGCCAGAAAGGAATTTTTATATTACCCGGCTGAGCATATTTTTTATATTCGGCCCGCAGGTACCAGAACCTGTCATGCAGCCGGCTCATCCAGCGGGTTTCAGTCGAAATCTCATCACCGAATCCCTGCTCCTGAAGTGTGCCGGGCAGTTGAATTTTTTGCTGCAGGGTACGTTTGTACCATTGTTCTTCTATACCTGCATCATCACTGTCCAGTGCAAACCGCCATGTTCCTTTAATATCTATTACACAGGGCTGCTGTGAGCAGAGAGCCAAAGGAACACATACGTTTAATAACAGAAAAAAACATAAAGATGTTTTTTTCTTATCTTGCAAAATCATTTATTACCTTCGTATGCCGGAGGCATAAAAATATCTTGTTTTTAATCTTCAATTTCAATGAGATTCGCACTTTTAGCCGGCAGAACAATGGATACCTTTTGACCTTTGATTTCCAGATTGTAGAGTTTTTCCGGTTCGACCGCATGCGGGTCATCAAATGTGTTATGAGCATTTATTTCTTCAGATGTCAAAGTACGGCCCTTTACAGTTTTAGGAGTATAATCTTTCAGTTCGCAGACAATTTCTGCCGGCTTTTCGTGATCGAGATTACAGACGGTAATGTTAATTTTACCTGATGCCGTTTTTGAAGCTGAGACATCAAGACTCGGCAGCTTTTGACCGTTGTTTTCATATGCCTTGCAGGTTAAATCTACCGGTATCATTCTTGCACCCTGATGAACCTTGTACATCTCAAAAACATGATACGTGGGTGTCAGAATCATCTGTTCTTTTTTGGTTAAAATCATTGCCTGTAAAACATTAATCGTCTGCGCAATATTTGCCATTTTAACTCTGTCGCAATGATTATTAAACGCGTTAAGGTATATTCCCGCAGAGACAGCATCACGAAGCGAACTCTGCTGATAAAGCACACCTCCCTCTTTTTCAAGCTCAGGATTCCACCAGGTTCCCCACTCATCAACATAAAGACCAACTCTGTTCCTGTCATCATATTGTTCCATTATTTTTATGTGTGTATCGAGCAGCCTGTTGACATCAAGTGCCCTTCTCATCAATTCAAACCACTCATTTTCATTAAAATTAACAGCAGAACCCTTATCACGCCAATTTCCGGTAAATATATAGTAGTGCAGGCTGATTGCATCCATTCTTCCTCCAACTTTTTGCAGCATAACTTCCATCCAGTTTGTATTCCAGTCCCCCGGCCCGCAGGCGACTTTTGTAATTCGGCTACCGGGATAATCCTTAACGTAGGTACTGAATCTCTTGTAAAGGTCGGCATAATACTCCGGCGTCATATTTCCGCCGCAACCCCAGTTTTCATTACCAACACCGAAATATTTAACATCCCAGGGCTTGTCCCTTCCGTTCTTTTTGCGAAGATTAGCCATTTCGCTGTCCCCGTCAAAAGTCATATATTCCACCCAGTCCATCATCTCTTCGGGCGTGCCGCTGCCGACATTACCTGCAATATATGCCTCGCAGCCCAGCAATTCACATAAATCGAGGAATTCATGAGTACCGAAGGAATTATCCTCGACTACCATACCCCAGTGGGTGTTGACAATTCTCGGCCTTTTCTCTCTCGGGCCGATACCGTCTTTCCAGTGATATTCATCGGCGAAGCAGCCGCCCGGCCAGCGAAGCACAGGTATATCAATCTGCCTGAGAGCTTCCACTATGTCTTTACGCATTCCTCGAATATTGGGTATGTTTGAATCCTCTCCCACCCAGATGCCGTCATAGATACATCTTCCAAGATGCTCCGAAA
>Ga0307434_1000537_pt1 | contig 25031 bp, 15 predicted proteins | sample SalMarWE160220MG_FD_202156 | JGI IMG/M metagenome (GOLD analysis project Ga0307434, IMG submission 202156) | Salt marsh sediment microbial communities from the Plum Island Ecosystem LTER, Massachusetts, United States - WE1603-220 | ecosystem: Environmental > Aquatic > Marine > Intertidal zone >... | reverse complement strand
CTTGATAGCGAGAAGAATTTTTAGGCAAATATCGTTGAAATTCGCTTCAACCTTGAATCAACGCATCATAATTGCAGTGTTCAGGGGTTCAGTGTTCAGGAAAGACCCCTTTTCATAGCACCTGCTCACACCTGAACCCTGAACACTCAAAATGCCAGATCCGTTTAGTCAAACTCAGCCCGTAAGGGCCTGAAAAGGAAGGGTGTCGAGGATGGACTACCAAGACAAGGAGACGGAACAAACAGGGCAAATCCCACAGCAAACCGATGAACTCGGTCTGCCCGAGGCAATGGACAAGAAGAAGGAAAAGCGAAGGCCGAGGTTTTCCCTCTTGAAGTGGCTCTTTCTTATTGTATTCATCCTGTACTTTGTCATCACCGCATATCGCATTCCGCTGCTCGTTCAATTGGGCGAGTACCTCATCGTGGAACATGAGCCCCAGAAGGCGGATCTTATCGTGTGCCTTGGAGGCCCAGGCGTAGCTAATGCTCTTGCAGCGGTTGATGTCTTTCAGAATGGGCTTGCTCCGCACCTCTTCAAGGCAAAGGAGATCGAGCCCGATGGCCTCGAGTATCTGAAGGCAAAGATCGAGGATTACCCCACTGAAGTTGACTTATTTGCGATGATTACCGAGGGTTTCGGCATCCCAGGGGAGGCGATCATCTCTCTTGAGAAGCGGGTTGGAAGCACCATAGAAGAGGCCAATCTGGTTCGAACCTTGGTGCTTGATAAGGGTTATACGTCCCTTATACTCGTAACCAGCCTTACACACTCTCGTCGCGCGTACCTCACCTTCAGGAGGGTTTTCAAGGATTCCAAGGTCAAACTCATCTCGCTGCCCTCACGTTACCAGCAATTCAGTCCAAAGGATTGGTGGAAGAACCGAAGGTTTACCAAGGAGCTCATTATCGAGTATCAGAAGCTGATCTACTACAAGTTTAAGTATGGTATTTGAAGTCAATTTTTTAGGTAGCCACCAAGGCACCAAGACACTAAAGTTACAGAATTATTTGTTTGATACTGTCTTACCAGCTTCAGATAAGGGGATAACATGCATGCCCGGCCGCCTCGCCTGAGTCATAATGATGGCGGGCAGTTATTTTCTCTTTGTGTCTTCGTGCCTTAGTGGCTCGGCACATACAGGAAGAGTATGAAAAAAATAATAGTACAGATCGTCTTCATCTCACTACTCGCCTCAACTCCTTCGTTTGCGGGCATCTATGAGCTTGAGGTCACGGCAAGCCGTTCGGATTTGGAGGCACGGTACCGCGCAGACCTGCCTCTCGACCAGGGCATCCTTTCAACCGGGCTCGGAGTAATTTACCGAAACGCTGATTACAAGATAGCCGACATGAAATTGACCTTAGGCAAGGAACTCTGGGCGCCAGGATTACGGCTTCATCTCGGTCTTAAGGCAGTGGCGGGAGAGGTGGAGAGGGATCAAAAAAAGGGCGATCTGACGGCGGTAGGTGTTCTGGTTTCAGCGAACTATCGTATTCCACAGACCATTTCTCCTCTGCCCATAGGGGTGTCGGCAGGTGTCTCCTTTTCACCGGAGCCCCTTTGCTTTTCTGATGCGGAACGATACATTGATGTGAGAACCAGCCTTGATTTCCGTGTGGCGAAGGATGGAGAGATACTCTTTGGGTATCGGTATATCCGCGCTCGTCTTGAGGATAACCAGGGGAAGTGGAATATTTCAGATGCAACACTTTTTGTCGGCTACCGACTACACTACTAGTATATCGTTTCATGAAAACGTTGTCATTGCGAGCGTTAGCGAAGCAATCTCGTGGCGTAGTTTTTGAGCCTTGTTGAGATTGCGGAGCCTGTTCCGAGCGCAGCGAGGAATCTCTTTTGCCCTGAGGTTTGACCATGGACCGTGGCTTTTATGAACCCCGCCGTAGGCGGGGCTCAGAGTTTGCTTCGGCTATGCCTCGCAACCGCTTTGCTCCTCGCAATGACAGTGTAAATATTTTCATGAAACATAGCAGTAGCGAGGCTTCGGCCCGACCTGCCTGTTATTTTTTCTGCTCGGTGATTGGTATCTGCTGCTTGGACTTCAGTTTGGCTACGAGCTCCTTGAATGATGAGTTTGCGAGTATTTCATCGAACTGTGCCCGGTAGTTTTTCGCGATGCTCACCCCTTCAATCGCGACATCACAGACAACCCACATACCCTGCTTGTTCTTAAAGAGGTACAAAACGGGCATCTCGGTATCGTCGCCGGTGATGATCTTCGTCGAGAGGATTACATAACTCCCCTTTGCTGTTTCAGAAAGGTAGAGTATGTTCTTTTCGGAAAAATTTCCTGCCTGTGCCAGATAGGCATCAATCTTATCCAAATAGGTGCGCTCCAAAAGGGCACTGAAGACCTCCATGAATTCCCCTTTTTCCTCTTTGCTCCTTTCCCTCCAATGGGTGCCCAATGCCCTCATGGAGAATTCCTCCTCATCAAACCTCTCCCTGATCAATTGAGAGAGGATTGCCCTTCGCTCATCGGCCTTTTCAGGTGTTTTAAGCGACTGATCGTTGAAGACCTCGATGACCTTATCGAGCGTTCCCTTGAGGGAATCAGTGACCGCTCCTGGACCGGCCCAGACCGCAGAGGAAAGAAATACCGTCAACACAGCGAGTCCTCGTGCGCAGGCAGCAATGAATGTACACCGTTTGATTGTCATTGTGGTTCCTTTTTTTAAACTATGATAGCACATTTTTTATTTACGATAACCTAAATTGAGCGATCCCCAGATGTCATTGCGAGTGAAACGAAGCAATCTCGCTTTTTATTTAGAGATTGCCACGCACCCTCCAAGCATACGCCCTGGTGGGTGCTCGCAATGACAGGCTAACAAGGAATTTCTCCAGAGATTGCTCAATTTAGGTGTGAGCACTGTTAATTCCTAGACTCAAGGGCCGTGATCCTTGAATGGCCTCCATAGGATAATGAGTTTCGGCAGCAGTGCCAGCACGCTCAGCAGCGCGATAAACATGGCGAGCCCGGTAAACACACCGAAGTAGATGGTGGGAAGGAAATTGGACAACACCAGTATGGAAAAGCCGAATATAATCGTTATAGAGGTATTGAGAATAGCCCTTCCCACGGTCCCGTGACACAGGCGCAGGGTTTTGGGGTAGTCGCCGTTTTTGGCAAACTCCTCTCGAAACCGGTAGATGTAGTGAATGCTGTTATCGATCGCTATCCCCATGGTGATCGCAGCGATCGTTATGGTCATCACATCAAGGGATATGTCCATCAGGCCCATGATGCCGAGCACAATGCTCACTGCGAGCAGATTGGGGATAATGCCGGTGATGGAGAGCGAGATGGATCTGAACAGGATCAGCAGCATGATCCCTATGCCCAGCAACACGATGCCCAAGGTGAGGATTTGTGATCGAAACAGGCTCTGCAGCATGTTGTTGTACATAACGAGCATCCCGGCAACCGTTGCCTCGTTTTCCGAGAGCCCGAATTTTGTGTTGAGATCACTCTCGATCTTTGCCAGCAGCTCTTTCCTCCTTAGATCGCTCAATGAGTCCAGGATCCTCAGGGAGATTCGGGCCTCGTTTTGCTCAACAGACACATAGGGATCCACCATCTCGGATCGAATGCGCTCAGGGATCTTTTTATTCAAGACCCCCAGTTCGAGGGCGTCAAAGGGCCTTCCCTCATAGAGCCCTTCGGCAACCCTTATAATGGAGGCAAGGGAGAGAACCTTTCCGATCTCCGGCAAGGAGGCGAGATAATCGTGAACCTCTTTGATCTTCTCGACCTTATACGGGGTGAGCCAGTAATCTCGCGGGTCAGACTCCCCTGCCCAGTCATCGGCCTCAACAGGCGTATCATCTTTTGGGCGATCGTCTTTCGCTTCACCGAAGTGGAGGATCACATCAAGCGGCATGGTGCCGCCAAGCTTATCATCTATCAGTTTCATTCCCTGGTATATTTCGGTTTTTCTGCTGAAGTAATCGATGAAGCTATTTTCCACCTTAAGCCTGCTAATGCCAATCACGCTTATGATGGCGAGGACCATGGAGACGATAATTACCTTACCCCCATGGAGTTCTGCAATCGAGGCGAGTCGAGAGGTGATGAAAGACTGTCCTCCACGGGTAAGAGAGGGACTTGATTTTGTAAGCAACACCAAAACAGCGGGGAATAAGAGAAATGACGTGAAAAAGGTGACACACAGCCCAATCGACATCATCCATCCGAAATCCATGACGGGCCGAATGCCGCTGAATACCAGTGAGCTAAAGGCCAAGATGGTAGTTAAGGCTGCATAGAGGCATGGCCACACCATCTTCTTGGCGGTGGTGAACACAATATCAATCTGAGGCTCCGAGGACATATCGCTGCAGAGCTGCCGGTAACGAACAGCCAGGTGAATGTTCATCGACATGGTGAGTATCAACATCAGGGAGATGAAATTCGACGATATGACGGTCACCTTCCAATCCAGGAAACCGAGCACCCCGATCATGAATAAAACCGCATAGAAACAACTCAGCAGCGGCAGGATTACCCATCGCAGTTCCCGGAACAGGATAGCGAGGGTTGCTACGATGAAGATGAACACACCAAAGCCGAATACGACCAGATCCTTCTTGATGAAGGTGATCATGTCATCGGCCACCATGGGAACGCCGCCGAGATACACGGCCCCGTATTTCCTATAGGGACGTATAGTCGATCGAATCCTCTCGATATCCTGGTGCCGCTCTTTGCTATAGGCGGCATAGTACTCATCGTACTCAAGCATATATTGTTTTAATTGAGACTCCTCCATCTGACTGAGCGCTGCACTCCTTCTTTTCGTCAACAGCCCGTTCCTTTTCTCTGAGAGTTCCGAGAGAAAGGTGTCGTCTTCGAGGTAGATTATCAGGCCGGTGGTCTGGCCGTCAGTGCTGATGACTAACTCTCTATAAACAGGGCTCTCCAGTATTTCTCGCTTTGCCTTTTCAATATCCACGCCGGGATCTTCCAGGCTCTTGACGGTCTCCTCGGTCATCTTTGAGAGTTTCACGCCGGAAGCCCTGAGAAGCGGAACATCGAGAAGGGTTACTACTGAATCGACCCTCTCTAATGCCTTTAATTCATCTCGCAGCTCTTTTAGATGCTCCAATGATGCCTTGGAGAAGAGATCATCATGGGGGGAAAAGGTGACCACCAAAAATTCCCTGAGCGTATATCGAGAATTGATTTCACGGAATATCTGTAGGTCCTTATCATCCTCTAACAAGAGGGTATCAGGAGAGGCATCGAGCTTGAAGTCTTTCGCATGGTATGAAAAAAAGGCAAGCACTACCACAAGCACGATGACTACGATTGCAGGGTGCCGTAAAATAACTCTCTGATAGGCCTTAGAAAAACCGTTCATCATGTTCGGTTGATCATTTAATTTACTGTGATTCAGGGGGTTTTCTTCTCTTGCCACATCAAAGAACCTGGGTTGCTTCTCAATATATTCGGGTACTATTACCAGATTCCGGCGAAGGCCGGAATCTGGGCTTGGCTAATCATAAACCAACTACCCTAATTTTTTTAGATGTTACGAATCTGGCACCCAAGTCCTTGAAATGGTGCACTATGTTGCCCCTTGATCCTTTGATAGGTCCGTTTTGGGTGGAAGAAGTATAGGGGGAAAGCTCTGAGAGTGTCAATAGAAATCAGGGCAGTTCTCCGAAAAGATGCCGCAGCCCAATTGATACATGACCGAGGGAGACGTCATACGTGCGGTTTTAGCTTTACAGCCAAGGACGAAATACCATATAGTCCCCGCTAACCGCTGATTTCTCAATTCCATGCAAGGCCGGTGTCCAGGAGTTCACCAGTAAGAAGGATGATGAAAGAAGCAGAACATCAACTGATCTATCTCCTCTGTGTGCTCCTCCTCGTTTCCTTTATGGGATGCGCACACAGAGGTACTGTGGCCACGGCCTCTCGCTCACCGGATAGTGGGCAGGCAGGTCATAACAGCTCGAACACGAGCTCATCCTCATCAAACCAGATACAATCGAACCAGGTAACGGGCGAGGAGGGGTCTTCGGAGACCGATTTCGATGTTTTTTTTGATGAGGGGGAATCCCAGGAGGGGGATCTCGATGTTTTTTCGGACATAAAGACCGAAGAGGCAGCGGTGGGAGTGGCAGACCCTTTCGAGGGCTGGAACCGTGCCATGTTCCTATTCAACGACAAACTCTACTTCTGGCTCCTCAAGCCCGTATCAAGGGGGTATAAGGCGGTGATGCCTACACCTGTCAGGAGGGGAGTAAGAAATTTCTTCCATAACATCACAGCGCCCGTTCGGATGGTCAGCGCTCTGCTCCAGGGGAAGGGGAGGGCGGCGAGCGCGGAATTAACCGGTTTTTTGATTAATAGCACCGTGGGCGTCCTTGGGTTTGGAGATCCAGCCAAGAGGTGGCCCGAGCTAAGTCCCAGCGAGGAAGACTTAGGCCAGACCCTCGCAACCTATGGCATCGGTGACGGGTTCTATGTTGTCTGGCCTATACTGGGGCCTTCCACCCTGCGTGATTCGGTAGGGATGGTCGGAGATTGGTTCTTGGATCCTACCTTCTATGTTGAGCCCCTTGAAGCCTACCTTGCAGTGTGGACCGTGGAGAATGTCAACGAAACCTCCTTTCGGATCGGCGATTACGAATCCTTTAAGGAAGCAGCAATCGATCCATACATTGCACTCCGCCATGCCTATATCCAGAATCGAAAAAAGAAGGTGGAAGAATAAAAGAAGCGGAGTAATGGAGTCTTTTTCTTGTTTTATTGTGACTACTCACGTAGTCAGTCCCGCCTTCGGCGGGATTTAGACTGAAGGCTTATTGTTGAAGAAACAGTAATTTCTGCACCAAACATGTCTTCATAATCGGCCGTATCCCTGTTTTTCCTAACAGTCTTCAGCCTATGGTTCGACAAGCCATTCGACAAGCTCATGGTCGTGAGCAAAGTCGAACGACTCACCATCCTGAGCATGGTCGAAGGACAACCTATCTACCTGATCAGTTACTTTATTTTATACCATTACTCCAGTACTCCATTCATCCACCTCTCCTTTGCTTTGCAAGGCCAGACAGGCTACTTGGTGGTCATCACGTACACGCCGTCCCATTCGGCAGGAAGGGGATTCTTCTTGAGATCAAGACACCGTTCGATATAGACCTGTGCCGCATAGAGATTTGGTTCCACAGCCTGTATCTCTTCGAAAACATGGATCGCATCATCCCATTGTTGCGCCTTATACAGGGTAATGCCCCGGTTGAACCGGGCGGCGGTCTGATGTTGAGTCTTGGGTAGGTCGTTGAAGCCCAGAAGGCTGTAAATCTTCACTGGTTCTCTCTTTCCTTGTACCCTCACTGAATCCAGCTCCATGCAGAGGAATTCGCCTTTCACCTTCTCATAGGTGTATTCGCTGATGATCACGTTGGTCTTATAGTTCTTATTGGCGCCTTCAAGCCTGGAGCCAAGGTTAACCGAGTCGCCCATTACGGTGAAATCAAACCGCTGCTCGGATCCCATGTTCCCCACCATCATGGGGCCCGTATTGATGCCGATGCCGATATCCATGGGCTTTTTGCCCTCGGCCAACCACTTTTTATTGAGTTTTTCAAGCTCGCGCATCATCTCAAGGGCAGAGCGACACGCCTTGCTGGCATGATCCGGCAGATCGAGCGGCGCCCCATAGATGGCCATGATAGCATCACCCATATACTTGTCTAGCGTTCCATCATATTTGAATACGATGTCCGTCATCACGGTGAGATATTCGTTTAACAGGTGCACCAGCTCCTCGGGGCTCATTCCCTCGGCAATGGTGGTAAACCCCCTGATATCAGAGAAGAGTATGGAAAGCTCCTTTCTATCCCCACCGAGCTTGAGCTTTTCGGGGTGTTTTAACATCTCATTGACCACAGAAGAGGAGACATAATAGGTGAACGCGCCTTTGATTCTTCTTCGCTCCCTCTCCTCGGAGAGATACCGATGAAGGGTCAGCGAGATATAAAGCATAACGATCGCTGCCAGAGGGTATACCATGTTAAACCAAAGCCCATGGCTCACAAAGAGGTATCGGGTGAGAAATAGATAGGCTATGAAGAGGCCGACGGCGAAAATGATCCCCTTCACGGCGCTCAGGCGTGGAACGACAAATCCCAGAATGATCCCGACGAGTAGAATAGCCAGGAGGTCAAATACCTTTGTCCATTCGGGACGATCCAGGAATTGCCCCCTCAGGATGTTATCGATAACGGTGGCGTGTACTTCCGGGCCGGGATACACCGGTGAGAAGGGGGTAGTGCGGATGTCGTACATGCCCACGGCTGTGGCCCCTACTAACACGATCTTGTCCTTGAACTCCCCGGCGGGGTACTTGTTGTTAATGATGTCGGTTATGGGGTAGTGGGTGAAGGTTTGGGGCGGGCCCAGGTAGTTGATCATCATCTGGCCGGTTTCGTTCGTTGGGATGTTGATATTGCCAAGCTGGACCCCCTCTATCCCATAGGGGGCTACCCTTAGGATGAGTGGAGGCATGTCTAGATAGTGCCAGATTGCCTTGATTGAGAGAGGCGCAAATATCTCATCGCCGCATTTTATCACCAGGGGGCTCCACCGTACTACGCCATCCGGATCCGGCACGATAGTGAAATAGCCGGAGGAATCGGCGGCCTCATTCAATATCGGGAGGTTCGATTCTGGGACGTAGGCCTCAAAAAAGGGTTCTATGTCGCTTTCACGGCGAAAGAATTGGACTTGATACCTGGATTTGCCGATCTGGGAGATCCTCTCGTTGCGCGCTTCCTCGTCCAGTTGATAGCCAAGCTCGTCAGGGCGCATATGGAAGAAATACCCCAACACAACCTTTGCCCTTGACCGTTTGATCGCATTTGCCAGGATGAGGTCGTTATCGGCGAGGAGCCTTGATTCCTCCAGAAAGCGGGTGAGGGTCTTTTGCTTAATCTGTAATCCCTCTATCTTGGATTCCAATTCCTTAATAAAGGAGAGGTTGCTGTTTTCATCAGGCTCCCAGAACCCGACATCGAATCCTATTACCTTTGCCCCGTCCTCGGAGAGGTAGTCGATGAGCTTTGCTATCTTGGCCCTCGGCCACGGCCACTTGCCCTCCGAGTCAAGGCTCTTCTCATCGATGACCGCGAGAACAACAGTGCCCCCGGGCTCCCTTGGCCCCCTCGAAATAAACCTCAGGTCCATGGTCTTGAGCTCCAGGAGTTCAAGAAAAGAAGGCCCGATAAGGAACACGATGCAGACGAAGAGGATAAGGCCGAGGGTGATGGAGAAAGGATTGACAGAAAGTAAAAGCCGCAGTAATTTTTTCATCCTCTATTCCTTTGGATAGGCCTTTTCGTGGGAACTCTCAAGTGCATGAAAAAAGCATCCCTATTCGCAGTAAAATAAGCATATATGGCAAGGAGGGAAAAAGTCAAGAAGACAGGCATTTGAGAGGAGAATTCGATTGACAACGGCGCACATTGATTAAAAAATACTGTCCACAACAAAGCTTCATCAAAAACCGAAGAGTAACGACCTGCCCGCCATCAGCTGCGCTTTAGGCGCTGGCAGGCGGGTGCGAGACGCAAGGCGACCCGCCCGGCATCGCGAGGCTTCAGCCGAGGCGGACGGGGGTGGGCGGGGTGGATTTCGACATGACCCAAGTTTCTTTCATCATGTGGCGTAGGGCACAAGACGCATGGCGCACGGCCTTATGCCTTGTGCCTTTGGCCCATCTAATATCATCCTGAATTAATAAGAAAACTTGACACAAATGATAAAAATTTGGCTTATATAGATGGCTTTATGAGGCTCATAGTAATTGTTTATCGGGTGGGATATGGATACATTCCTGGAAGGATCAAGGAGCCAAATCATTATTTTTACGGATCTTGACGGCACACTTTTGGACGATCAGACCTACGATTTCAGGCCGGCTTTGACAGCACTGAAGTTTATCCGTTCACGAAAGATACCGCTTATCCTGGTGAGCAGCAAGACGAGGGCGGAGATGGAGTTCTACCGCAAAGAGCTGTCTCTTGAGGATCCCTTTATCGTGGAAAATGGAGGAGCCATATACTTTCCGGCCTCTTTTCCCTTGCCCGATGACTACCCCTTTGAAATCGTAGATGAATACCGGGAAGTGCTCATCGGGACGCCGCTCGCAGTGCTCTCAGAGAAGATCAGCGAGCTGAGGGAGCAATTCCGGTTCAGGTGTTTCTCTGAACTGACCGTCGAGGAGATCGCGGCGCTAACCGGGCTCACCCATGAACAGGCGCAAGGTGCCACGGTGAGGGAATTCGATGAACCGATCGTGCTGGAAGATACCTTTGATGAGGATATCCTTTGCAAAAGGGCCCGGGAGCTCGACTTCGAGTGCGTGCAGGGGGGGCGATTCCTCCATCTCTTTTGTGGGGGCGACAAGGGCAAGGCTGTGGATGAGATACTCACCGTGTACCGGCAGCAAGGCTATCCTGTAATTTCCATCGGCCTTGGCGATAGTCAGAACGACGTGCCCATGCTATGGGCGGTAGATAAACCCGTGCTAATGCAGGCGCCGGAAGGGGGCTACATCGAAGGTCTGGATCATCCGGATCTCTTGAAGGCCAGAGGCAGGGGACCCGATGCATGGAATAGGGTGGTGTTGCGTATTCTAGGGGACCTTTTATCGTGATTCCGACGATTGCATGGGAAGGAAATCACATCCGCCTTGTTGACCAGAGAAGGCTCCCGCTCGAAACACAGTGGGTTGTGTGCCGGGGCCTCGAGGAGGTAATCGAGGCCATCAAGGATATGGCGATACGGGGCGCCCCTGCGATCGGGGTGGCTGCTGCAATGGGGCTGGCGCTCGGGGCGCAGTCGATTGAGACCCAAGAGTACAAGACATTCCGCGAGACGTTTCTTCAGATGGCACGCGACATGGAATTGGCAAGGCCTACTGCGGTGAACATCAGGTGGGCGGTAGAGCGCATGAAGGAGATTATGGATGAGATGCGGGGCAGGGGCGTTGATGAGATCAAGGAGGCGCTCAGGAGGGAGTCACAAGATATTTTGGAGAGGGACATCGAGATCAACCGCAGGATCGGTGAACATGGCCTTCCCCTTATCCCCGATAAAGCAACGATCCTTACCCACTGTAATGCCGGGTCCTTGGCCACAGGCGGTTATGGGACTGCCCTCGGGGTGATCAGGGCGGCTCACGAGGCCGGCAAGGATATCCATGTAGTGGTTGATGAGACGAGGCCGCTGCTCCAGGGCATGCGGCTGACCGCGTTTGAGCTTATGGAGGAGGGGATTCCCACCACGGTGATCGTGGACAGCGCAGCCGGGTATCTGATGCGAAGAGGGGAAGTTGATCTGGTGATCATCGGGGCAGACCGGATCGCAGTCAATGGGGATACGGCGAACAAGGTGGGCTCATACCAGCTCGCCGTGCTGGCAAAGGAGAACCGGATCCCCTTTTACGTTGCAGCGCCCATTTCAACCTTTGACCTTACCTTACAAGAGGGGGATCAGATCCCCATCGAGGAGAGGGATCCTAAGGAGATCCTCACCTTTGCCGGTCAAGAACTCGGCCCTGAAGGCCTTCATGCCTTTAACCCCGCCTTTGACATCACCCCTGCCGCCTATATCTCTGCCATAATCACCGAACAAGGGATACTCAGGCCGCCTTTGGGAAAGAGCATACAGCGTGTGGCCGGAAATTAAGACCTGCCGGCCAGGTCTTTTCCCTTGAAGCCCCTCATGATTGCCAGGTAGAAAAGGGCAGCAATGAGAAAGCTGACAATAGCGCCCCCGATCTGAAGGTACCTGCCAAGCCAGAACACCAGCGCCCCCACCACCCAGCTGATGAGGGCCGTCAGATGGACTCCACCTGTATACCAATAGGCGCCGTGCGCAAATAACTCGTCAGTCGTGAGCCTCTGACCCTTGGTGATAAAGTAGTCTGCAAGCACAATCCCGAACAGGGGACAGAAGATGAAGCCGACGAGCTCCAAAAAGTGCGCGTAGGTCTCCGGATAGTCGCCGAAGATCAACGCGATTACGGTCCCGAGGGCTCCGCCTATCACGATCCCCTTTTTCTCCCCCAGCTTAGGAAAGATATTCAGGGCCGAGACCGAGGTAGAGTAGATATCAAGGAAGGTGGTGGTAAAGGTGGAAAAGAGCACAATGATCATGGCAGGAATGACAAGCCCAACAGCGACCATAAGCTCCAGAACCATGGACTCCGGGGTAGGGGATTTGGTGGCCAAGGCCGCGCTCAGCCCGATTACGTACATCCAGGAGCTCACGATAAAATATCCGATCCATGTGCCCCAAAAGCTGCCTTTATCGCTCCTTGCGTACCGGGAGTAGTCGCAGACCAGCGGAAGCCATGAGATCGGCATGATGATCACGTAATCGAGGCCGATCATGAAGGGCAGCTCTCCTGCCGGAGGCATGCCTACCAATTTCGAGATCCCGTACTCCTTGAATACCACGTAGGTCATCAGGACACAGATAAACACCAAGGCAGTTACTGCAATGCGATGTAGCCACTTCCAGTACCGGTACCCCACCAGGGCCCACAGGGTGGTTACCACACCCAATAAGACGATCCAGAACTTGGGCGTATAGATGGAGGAGCCCTGGGTAAAGGTGGCGGCTGTTTGCCCGCCTATCCAGACCATGACGGCGGTCCACCCGATGAGCTGAAAGATGTTCAGTATCGCAGGTATATAGGACCCACGAACACCAAAGGCGGCGCGCGTGCTCACCATAGAGGGGATGCCCCACTGGCTCCCAATGATGCCTCCCAGGGCGAGGGGCGTGTTTCCGATCAGGTGACCAAGCAGGATTACCACGATTCCCGTCACGTATCCCATGGGAACCAGGATCCCCCCTGCCCATATTTCAGCCAGGGAAACGGCTGCTCCCGCCCACAACAGGAAGAAGTCAAACCCTGTCAGGTTTCGTTTATCCCTTGGAATCGGTTCAATGCCGTTCATGGTGTGCCTCCTTTTCTTTAAAAAATGTAACTACTAAGCCACCAAGCCGTTCGACAGGCTCACGGCCATGAGCGAAGTCGAATGGGCACAAAGACCCAAAGAGAAGATGAATATCGATTTAACTTGATAGCATAGGAATTTCCCTTTTTGAGATTGCTTCGCTTTGCTCGCAATGACAAGATCAGCTTATCAATGTCATTGCGAGGAGCAATAGCGACGAAGCAATCTAAATTTATAATTCCCAGTAGCGACTCGACTTGAGCTCGCCGAAAGTCTTGCTACAGGGTTACTGTGTAGTTCCTCCCCCTGGCCTGCGACGAGCTCAGACGAGTCGATGGGGGAGGCTAGGTGGGGGTGGCAAAATCTCCGTTCACCCTCCCCTTTAGATACAGAAAAGGTACTAGTGAAGCTTCGCCTCAAACCGACAAGTAACGAATGGATTAAGACGTGACCCAAATTGCTTTAATCATGTGGCGTAGGGCACAAGGTGCATGGCGCACGGCCTTATGCCTTATGCCTTTAGCCTTTTCTCATATCATCATAAATCAATAACAAAAACTTGACACAAAATTTAAGATCTCAGGTTATGTAGAATTCCAGCTGCTCTACGCTCTAAAGGCCCATCCCCCTTTTGATCTTGAGCACCTTTCGTGCTACCTCGCCGGGATTTTTGCCGATGATCCTCACCATGGGCTCCTTGCCCACCTCTCCCCGGTCATAGATCACATCCGGCACCTCGCCCATCTTGAGAACCTCCTCCGTGCCCCACTCAAGGGATGATCCCTCCCGCTCCTTGACCTCTTTGGGCTCATCCGCCCTGTCGAAGCTGCGGACTTTAAAGCCCGCTCGCTCGCAGATGCGGATGATATCCTCAGAGAACCGGATGTTCATGACGGAGCGATACTCAGGATCGTGTTTCATGAGGGTCAGGATGATCCTGGCGACATGCCGGGAGCCACCGAAGGCGGGACCGGTGACGGCGGCGATTGAATCATTGAGCCTCGTGATTCTGCCGGGAAAGGCGGCCACATCCTCATGACTCTCTGCGTAGGGCAGGGCGTATCCAAGGTTGAATTGAACCTCCGGTATCAAGTGACCGATTTTGTTTTTCTTCAATGTTTCAAGTGCTGCTGCCAAGTCCCTGAGCACCTGGTACCGTGCTCCTTCCCTGGCGATCACGGCATAGGGGTTCGTCGGGCCGTGCCCCTTTCCCAGGGGAAGGGAGAACCGGATGGCCGTTTCCATAAATTCCTTGGCCCGCTTCACCGCATTCTGTATGCTTGTCCCTTTGGCGAGCTCCGTGGCGATTGCAGAGGCAAGGGTGCACCCGGTCCCATGGGTATTGTTGGTGGGAATGCGAGGCCCTCGGAACTCGAAAAAGGCCGTCCCATCAAAAAGCACGTCTACGAGTTCACTCTCAAGGTGCCCTCCCTTTACCAGCACATTCCTGGCGCCCATTCCATGGATGCGGCGTGCCGCCTCCTTCATGGCCTCGAGATGATCAACCTCTATGCCGGCGAGAATCGATGCCTCGGGGAGGTTCGGCGTCACTACAAAGGCACGGGGGATCAACTCCTTTCTGAGGGCCTCTTGGGCCTCTTCCTTGAGCAGGGGGTCTCCGCTTTTCGCCACCATGACCGGGTCCACAACCAAGCGCTTTACGCGGTATTGTGCGATCTTGGATGCTACCAGACGCACGATCGCGGAGCTTGAGAGCATCCCTGTTTTGACCGCATCTGCTCCGATATCCTCCATGACCGAGTCTATCTGTTGTTCGATGAACTCAAGCGGCAACTCGTAAACCGCCTGAACCCCTACGGTGTTTTGTGCGGTGAGCGCCGTGATCACGCTCATGCCGTATCCGCCCAAAACGGTGATGGTCTTTAGATCCGTCTGAATACCGGCGCCGCCCCCGGAATCAGAGCCGGCAATAGTCAAGATCCTCTTCATGGCTGCTCCTTTGTTAGGATGAATGAGCTAAAGGTAAAGATGTAGCACGAGAGCAAAGCTACAAATCAAATCAAGTTTTTGGTATTCGGTTCATCGAGATCGATTTATATGAGGGGGTTGCGCTGACCGGAGATCATGGGGCGGAAAAAAGCCGTGATTCCAGATTTCAGAATTACGGCCCTTTGTTTTTCAACCGCGTTCCCTACGTCGGAATTACCCGGACAGGTTCAAGGGGTCATTCTGCTTACCCGAAGTGAAATCCATAAGGGCACAGCAGGAATTTCTCAGCAAACCAGCTCCCCCAGCATTTTTTATCTTTCTAGCCTAATCCCCCTCGCCTGTCAACAGGAATTTGCTGAAATCATTGCACGTCATACAAGGTTCAAATCCCAAAATCTTGAATGCGGTGATTTTTTCTCTTATCAATTGGACCACCGTACATCTTCCTCCAGAGGTGCACAACAAATTGTGCATGAATGCACAGCCCTTTGTGCATTTTTGCCATGCTTTCTCAACTTAACAGTTCTCTCCTTCACTCAATCGCTCAAATGACTGAGATGTTTGTGTCTTTGATCATGATCGTATTAAAAGCATAGAGGATAAGGATTTCAAGATGCCAAGGGAACGATTCATTCATTTTACATTCCCTCTTTTCAATGAAATGCAAGAGAAATCGTGCTGTTGGCATAGATATTGGATAAGAAAAGCATAGTCAGACAATGATTACGCTAGAAAGGAAGCATCGTATGCAGCGATTTTGATCATGGTGTAACCGCATCTCGACACAAACTATGCGGAGGTAATCATGATGTGTATCACGGTAAAGGAACGAAGGGTCGCTCTTCTCGTTGTCCTCGCTATTGTATCTTTTCTTACCTTCACAGCCCATGATGCCTTAGGTACTGGCGGACATGATTCCCATGGTACGGACAGACTTGACCGCCGTGACTTTGGCGGCCTTGACCACCGTGGCTGGGGCGGACATGACTGCCCTGGCACGGATGGGATTATCAAAAAGCACCTTCCCTGTCATGAGAAAAGATGCATCAAGCTTGACAGACCAATACTGATTGCCCCCGAAGGCGAGATCACCACCAAAAGGCCCCTCTATGAGTGGCACCCGGTGGAAGGTGCGAATCGCTACGGACTCATCGTCTACAGTGCAACCACGCACAGAAAGCCTTGCTATATCAAATTCAATATACACGACACCCAGAAACTACATCCATTCTGGAAAAGCCTGAAATATGACACCAACTACTGCTTCATGGTCATAGCCTATAATACAAGGACCAAAAAGGTAAGCCCCTGGTCAGACAGGATGTGTTTCAGGGTGGTAAAAAATGTGGCACCCGTGGCCTCATTTACGGCCACGCCTGAATCAGGCCCCGCACCCTTGAGCGTGAACTTTGACGCATCCCAGAGCTATGACCCGGACGGCACGATTCAATCCTACGAATGGGATTTCAACCATGACGGTACCATTGACGGAGAAGGGGCAACCACCAGCTACGCCTATGAAGAAGCCGGCGATTACACCGTTATGCTCAGGGTCACCGACGACGATGGCGACTCCAATGAGACCACACTCCGGATCACCGTCACCCAACCCCTGCCTACCGTTACGATTACTGCCGATCCCTTATCCATCCCATTGGGTGAGTCCTCCTTCCTGACCTGGACTTCGACCTATGCCGATACCTGTGAAATCGAACCTGATGTTGGCAGCGTCGAGGTAAGTGGTTCAGTTTCAGTCTCACCCACCGAGACCACCACCTACACCATCACCGCTACAGGCCCCGGAGGCACGGAATCGGATAGTGTCACCGTTACTGTGCATGATCCTTCCGCCCCTCCCACGGTAGACTTTACCGCATCACCGGCAGCTATTGGGCAGGGAGATTCGTCCATCCTGTCATGGAGCTCTTACAATGGAGTGGCTGCCTACATTGACAATGGCATTGGTGCGGTACCAGTAGAAGGAACAACCACTGTATCTCCCGCCCACACTACCATGTATACCATCACCATTACGGGTTCCACCGGCTCTACCAGTGTCCAGGCCACAGTAACAGTAGCAGGTAACCCGGAATCCCAACCTGAGGGATCATTCGGGAAGCAATATGAGGACTTGATTCCCATTGATGCCACAGTGGAAGGGTACGATCCCAAGCGGTTCTCCCTCATCACCGGGCTGGTTCATTCCATGGAGGGGGCCCCTATTGAAGGTGTCTTCATCACCATCCATGGACACCCCGAATATGGTACTGCTTCAACCGATATCGACGGCCAGTTCTCCATTCCCGTGGAAGGTGGAGGGACTATGACACTCGTCTACCACAAAGAGGGACTGATCGCTGCCCAAAGAAAGGTCTATGTTCCCTGGAATGACATTGCAATCGCCAAAACAATTCAGATGATCACCGAGGACCCAGCGTCAACCACCATTACTTTTGATGGTAATCCGGAGACGATAGTGACCCATCAGAGCACAGAAGTAATTGATGAATTCGGAAGCCGTGCCTGCACGATGGTATTCACTGGGGATAATAGGGCATATTTAGTGGATGAGGAGGGCAACGAGATCCATGAACTCACCACAATCATTACCCGGGCGACTGAATTTACCACTGCTGAATCAATGCCCGCTATCTTGCCCCCCACCTCTGCCTACACTTATTGTGTGGAACTCGGTGTAGATGGTGCCCAGAGGGTGAGGTTTGAAAAGCCAATTATCACATGGATAGATAATTTCTTGGGCTTCGATGTCGGCGAGATTGTCCCTGTAGGTTATTACGATCGGGACAGGGGTGTATGGGTGCCCTCTGACAACGGTGTGGTGGTGAAACTCCTCGATACAGACAACGATGGTATCGTAGACGCCCTTGATGCAAATGGAGATGCTCTTCCTGATGACCTTAATAATAATGAATCTTTCGTGGATGAGGTGAGGGGCTTAAATGATGCTCAAAGATACCCACATGACTCTACTTTCTGGAGAGTTGTGCTAACCCACTTCACTGCCTGGGACTACAACTGGTCATGGAGCCCACCGTCAGCATCGGACATCTTCCCTCCGAACCCGGAAGGCGAACCTGAAGTGGATCAACAAAAAGACGAAGAGAATGAATGCAAAAAAACTACAAGTTCCTTTGTCGAGGAGCGAAGCCGTATATTTCATGAGGACATCCCCATCCCTGGCACGGAAATCAAGCTTCATTACGCAAGCAACAGAGTGGCGGGCTACAATGTTGTTATAAGCGTTCCCGTCAGTGGAGGTACCGTACCTGAGTGCGTAAAAAGAATTATTGCTAAATTGGAAGTAGCTGGCCGGGAATTGGAGAATGTTTTAGATCCCCTGCCCAACCAAAAAGTAAATTTCATCTGGGATGGGTTGGATTATTTGGGAAAGAGGATAAGTTGCCCTATGACCGCTTCTATTAGCATAGCTTTTGTTTTTGATATGGTTTATTTAGCTTCAGGAAGTTGGGAGCATGCGTTTGCCCAGCCAGGAGATAATGTAACAGGGATTTTAGCTAGGCAGGAGTTTATTTCACGGAGGCGCACCAGCTTAACTATCTATCCGCCAAAGGTAAAAGGAAAGCACAGCATCGCCGAAGGCTGGACCATATCAAAGCATCATAGCCTCGATTTAGTTGATCTGTCCACTCTTTATAAAGGTGACGGTACCAAAACCCGGAATAATTTGTCTATAATTACCACTGTGGCTGGCACTGGACAAAGCGGCTACAGCGGTGATGGAGGCCTTGCCACTAAGGCCCAATTAAATAACGCTTTTGGCATTACAGTTGATGCCGAGGGCAATCTCTACATAGCGGACACCAGCAATCACCGCATCCGAAAGGTGGACACGAGCGGCATCATCACCACCGTTGCCGGCAATGGAATGTATGGCTATAGTGGTGATGGATGGCCTGCTGTCTGGGCCCAGCTTTATCATCCACAGGACGTAACTTTAGACGATGCCGGCAATCTCTACATAGCAGATCTCGGTAATCACCGCATCCGAAAGGTGGACACGAGCGGCATCATCACCACCGTTGCCGGAGATGGAATGTATGGTTACGTCATAGATGAAGTACCGGCGATCCAATCCCATCTCAACAACCCTACCGGTATTGCGGTGGACGCCTGGGGCAATCTCTACATAGCGGATAGCGCTACAGACCGCATCCGCAAGGTGGACACTAACGGCATCATCACCACCGTAGCAGGCTGTAGTTATACGGGCTACAGCGGTGATGGTGGGCCTGCAATCCAGGCCTGGCTCAACAACCCTACCGGTATTGCGGTGGACGCCTGGGGCAATCTTTACATAGCGGATCAAGGCAATAATGTAGTTCGTAAGGTGGATACTAGCGGCATTATCACCACTGTTGCCGGCAATGGAAGGTATGGCTACAGTGGCGACGGAGGTCCCGCTACTGAGGCGAGGCTGGTTCAACCTTATAGTGTTTGTATCGATATATCTGGAAATTTCTACATTGCTGACAGAGTTGGGCACCGCATCCGAAAGGTGGATACTAGCGGCATTATCACCACTGTTGCCGGCAATGGGTATGCGGGATACAAAGGAGATGGGGGACCAGCTTCGATGGCGATGGTTAATTGGCCGGTCAGCGTGGATGTTGATACCTCAGGAAGCCTATACATTTCTAACTATACGATCCGTAAAGTGACTACACCCTCTGCATTTATCAGTAGGATGACATTGGAAGACATCCCTTTTGCTGAGGACAACAATGTTGGCTATATTATGTCTGGTGCAGGCCTCCACAAGAAAAGCATTGATCTCGATACAGGAATAACTCTGAATGAGTTTGGCTATGATGATGAAGATAACTTGATCTCTATCACAGACCGGTTCGGCAACGAGACCACTATTCAAAGAGATGGCAGTGGGGTGCCGGTTGGTATAACTTCCCCAGATGGTCTCACCACCTCCCTGACTATAGACGCGAAAAATCATCTGACCGGGATAACCTATCCAGATGGCAGCTATTGTAGCTTCGAGTATACTTTCGACGGTTTGATGACGGCCAAGATTGAGCCGGAGGGGAACCGATTTGAGCATGTGTTCGACTCTAACGGAAGGCTGACAGACTCTACTGACGATGAAGGAGGGCACTGGCAATTCTCAAGGACTGCCTATGCAAACGGCGATATCCTCACAGAGGTGATTTCCGGTGAAGGCAACCTCACCTCTTATCTGGATCATACCTACTCCACTGGCTTGTATGAATCCACTATCACCGATCCCACAGGGGCTGAGACCCTATTTACCCAATCAGCAGATGGGCTTACCGTGAATAAATCTCTGCCCTGGGGTGTGGAGCTTGAATTCGGATACGATGTCGATCCCGAATACAAGTTCAAGGTAGTCAAGGAGATGACGGAAACCACGCCTGCTGCACTTGAAAAGATAACGCTCAGGGACAAGACTTACCAGGATACAGACGCGGATGAAATCCCTGATCTGATCACCGAAACAGTGACCGTCAATGGCCATACCACCACCCTTGAAAAGAATGTCCTTCAATCCCGGAAGACCATCACCTCTCCTAAAGGCAGGACCGTGACCACGCTCTATGACCCCGATACCCTTCTGACAAATACCCTTTCCATTCCTAGCCTCTTTGAGACGAGCTATGGGTATGATACCAGGGGAAGGCTGACCTCCATTAGCACCAATACGAGGGAGACTTCATTTACTTATAATGCCCAGGGATTCCTTGAATCGATCACCGATCCTGAAGACCATACCACCTCCTACACCTACGATGCAGTAGGCAGGATGACCAGTATCAATCGGCCTGACAACAGCTCTCTAGGGTTCACCTACGATGCCAACGGCAACATGACCGTGCTCACCATTCCATCCACGGTAAACCATACCTTTGGCTATAACCTTGTCAATCTCAATGACTCCTATAAGACACCTCTCAGCGGAAACTACCAGTATCTCTATGACAAGGACAGACGCCTGATCCGGACAACCTTCCCCTCAGGAGACCAGATCAATAACATCTATGACAAAACAAGGCTCACCCAGATCCAGACCCCTGAAGGGAATATCGACTTCTCCTATCTCTGCGGCACCACAGTGGGATCAATCGCCAAGGGAGCAGAGTCGATTACCTACGGCTATGATGGCTCTCTTGTCACCTCTGAGACCCTGAGCGGCACCCTGAACAGATCCCTGGAATACACGTACAACAACGACTTCAACCTGAGTAGCTTTACCTATGCAGGCAATACCCACATCTACACCTATGACAGCGATGGTCTTTTAACCGGTGCAGGCTCTTTCACCATCTTCCGCAATGCCGGAAACGGCCTGCCCGAATCTGTCACCGGCGGTGCCCTGAGCCTTTCCCGCACCTTCAATGGCTACGGCGAGGTGGAGGGGCAGGGCTTCAACATTGGAGGGCAAAACCTCACCTCATGGAACCTTGCCCGTGATGATAATGGCAGGATCACCCAAAAGACAGAGACGGTTGATAGCACCACCTCCAACTACGCTTACACCTATGATGAAATGGGACGGCTCCTGACTGTGACCAAAGACAGCGACCTGGTTGAGGAGTATCAATATAATCCCAATGGGACAAGAACCTATGAGATGAATGAGATTAGGGGTATTACCGGAAGAATCTTTGCCTATTCTGATGAGGATCATCTCCTCACCGCAGGCGATACCACCTATACCTACAATGTGGATGGGTTTCTCTCTACTAAGAAACATGATAATGACACCACCACCTATAATTATTCATCGAGAGGTGAACTCCTGAGCGTAAACCTCCCCGATGACACGTTCATTGAGTATGTTCATGATCCTCTGGGAAGGAGGATCGCGAAAAAAATTAATGACACTCTAGTAGAGAAATATCTCTGGCAGGGCCTGACCAGGCTTCTCGCCGTCTATGACGGAAGCGACAACCTGCTCATGCGATTTGAGTATGCAGATGGCAGGATGCCCGTTGCTATGACTAAAGAGGGCATAGCGTATTATATGACTTACGACCAGGTAGGCTCACTCAGGGTGGTTGCCGATGCATCGGGAAATGTGGTAAAAAGGATTGAGTATGACTCATTCGGTAATATCATTAATGACACGAACTCATCGTTTACTATCCCCTTTGGATTTGCAGGAGGGCTACATGACCGTGACACCAACCTCGTCCGCTTCGGATTCCGAGACTATGACCCTGATTTAGGAAGATGGTCTGCGAAAGATCCGATACTTTTTGCAGGAGGGGATACTGATCTTTATGGGTACGTTTTTAATAATCCGGTTAATTGCTTTGATCCGGCAGGATTAAAAATAATTATTGTTATTCAAAGGGAGTCTGCAACTGACATTTCAATATCTGGCACAGTAACCGTTACAAGTGATATTGTGAATGATGCTTTTTCAGGCTACACAGTAGAGCCAAGAAAGGGTGGAGAGTATGGCACAAAAGATCCTGTTATGGCTGATGTTTATAAGGCTTTTATAAGAACAGATCACAATCCAAATCGCATAGAACTACGAAATGTCCCTAACTATGAACGTATACAGATACATGTAGGTAACGATCCACAAGAAGATTCAGATGGATGCTTTCTTGTCGGAACAAAACCAGCAACGGATTGGGTGAGCAATAGCCGTAATGCCATGGATCAAATCCTCAATATCATCAATAGGGACGGCACCGGGAATATAGAAGTCCATGTAAGAGACCCTCGTCCAAGTCCCTGCCAATAAACAGGAGGATATCTTGAGAAAAACAGCTTTAATCGTCTCGTTAATATTAACTTTACTGTTTGAAACTGGATTACTATTCAGTGGTATTGAGGAAAACATATGGAAACAATTTGTCAACAATCCAAATAAGGCGAAGTATGAGTTATGTCAAAAAATGATACAGGATTCCCTCTATGGTCCATATGAAGAAAACAAATATGGTGAAAAAATTAATACCCCTACGCAGCTTCAGCTAATCAATAACAACCATTTATATAACCAATTTCTTAAGCTCGTAAGAGACATAGACCCTTATGCAGTGGAATTAGCAGTCCAATTGTACCCACTGACAGATGCTGCGACTACGGAAGACCTATGCAGGTCGCTGGGCACGATAATAAAAATAAAGCCTGAATTCTTTCTTAGTGTATTGAAGAAGCATGAAGTCACAAATGAATACGTGATAGGGCGCATGATATCAATGTATCCATTGGAAGAGTTTGTTGATAATATAGAAGGTAGGATAGAAGAGACTAAAGAGAGGATTAGGGCTTTTAGGACAGTGAAAAAGAGTGAGCTTGTTGAACTGAGAAATCAATGTATAGACATTCTCTCGCGGTATTTGATTAGACTGAAGAAGATACAGAAAGAGATAGGAGGTAAATGAATAAGTTTGAAATAAAGAGAACGCTTGACTAATTATCAATGATGGCGTCAGGCTAGCTATTCGAAAATTCCTCTCTATACTCTTAACAACCTCCGCCAGATCATCGCTGAGCCCCAATCCAAAAAAATTAACTATGACTCATTCGGCAATATCATCAATGACACGAATCCATCATTCACCATCCCCTTCGGATTTGCAGGTGGCCTGCATGACCGTGACACCAACCTCATCCGCTTCGGTTTCCGAGACTACGATCCTGATATCGGCAGATGGACCGCAAAGGATCCGATATTGTTTGAAGGTGGGGATACTGATCTTTATGGGTACTGTGCAAATAGTCCAATTAGTTTTATTTTATTGACCAACTTGGTTTACTGAATCCTACAAAAACAGTTTCAGCGCTTATAAATATAGCTAATGCAGGAAGATTATATGCTTCTGGTACTCTAAAACTTGGAGCTGCAGCAGGTTTAGATTTAACTGGCGTGGGAGTACCTGCTGGAACTGGAACAGCCTTATTGGGTGCTTGGAATATCTATAGTGCAACGTCAGCGCAAAGACGAGCGATGCAACAGTGGAATGAAGCAATCAATGAGGAGTGGTCTGATGTTACTTGGAGAAACCTTCTTGGTATTTTACCTTTTGGAGAGAAATATGATGATCCTTGTGAACCTACGCCTGGAGAATTTTTTAAAGAAAAATTTAAAACTTTCGAAGGGAAAGTAGGCGAAATATTAGAACTATTAAGGGAATTTGGGACTCTAGGGGGATAATGGAGATGGGATTTTGGATTTGGTTGATAATAGCCTTTTGTTTTATTGTTTACGTTACTATGCTTTTCATCAAGGCATTAAAAAAAGGAAGCCAATTGGTAAAAGTATTAAAGATTGGATTGTGAATATTATCGATATATTATCAGGTGGTGGTTAAACAATATGATAGATAGGACTAGCTAAGATCACTCAATAAAGAACATCTGCTAAGAAAAAGGATTGTTCCACCAAAGAGTTGACTTTTATCTTTTCTCACCCTTTCCACAAACCCGTTCACATAAATGATTCTGATACCGTGGTATTGTTTGAGGTTTCTGAGGTGTGGGTCGCGGGAGACGATGTAGTCGGCGACGGACTCCATGGCGCAGGAGAGGAACATATCATCAGAGGGGATGTCTGTTATCTTTTGGAGACGATAGCGCCCTGTAGTGATTTCGCCATTCTCAATAAGCATACCGACAGACTCATGGATATCCCCTTCTGACGCTTGAAACTGTTTTATGATTCTGGGGTAATGAGCACCTAGTAGAGTTCTTCCATGATCTCCTGTGAGGTCACCATGGTGAGGTCCCCTCGGCGATCAAGCCCCTTAGCTCTCTGGCCAGCTTTCCCTTGGGGAATGCCACACTGAGCGTCACCCTTCCCGATAGTACCTTTATTGAATACATCCATGATCCATTGGGGAGAAGGATTGCGAAGAAGGTTGATGGCACTCTAGTAGAGAAATATCTCTGGCAGGGCCTGACCAGGCTTCTGGCCGTCTATGACGGAAGCGACAACCTGCTCATGCGATTTGAGTATGCAGATGGCAGGATGCCCGTTGCTATGACTAAAGAGGGCATAGCGTATTATATGACTTACGACCAGGTAGGCTCACTCAGGG
>Ga0307434_1000536_pt1 | contig 25038 bp, 16 predicted proteins | sample SalMarWE160220MG_FD_202156 | JGI IMG/M metagenome (GOLD analysis project Ga0307434, IMG submission 202156) | Salt marsh sediment microbial communities from the Plum Island Ecosystem LTER, Massachusetts, United States - WE1603-220 | ecosystem: Environmental > Aquatic > Marine > Intertidal zone >... | reverse complement strand
AGCGCACGACGCGGAATGATGAACGAAAAGTGATGGATGCGCAATCCCGAGAACACCCTGCGGGAAACCTCTGATAGCCGCTGAGTCAGTCCGCGCAATTCGGGTCGGCAGCATTGCCGTCACCGCTGTAGCATCTCTGGAAGATGCCGAAGTCGGATTGGTCGACGTCCCGGTCCTGGTCGAACTCAGCGGAGATGAAGCCCTGCCCGTTGGGTTCCAACGTACAGCCAGCCTTTTCTCACTTTCTCACATTGGCACTTGTTCGCGGGCCGCGTCAGGCCATCCGCGAAAGACGAGGGCACGGCTTTCTGGGAACCCCGCCGATTCTGTCACGGAACCGACGACGGCCTCCCCGCCGCTCAACTGCTCGACACCGGGATACCGAATCCGTATAAAAACAGTATAGTGGGGACGTCTCAGCAGGCGGATGTAGACCAGGACGACTACAGCACCTTCGAGGGTTGTTCATCCGGCCCGGCGGAGGTGTTGCGTCAGTTCACCGCGATCGTGAGGAGGAGTTTAAGTGCCAAACAGGCCAAGAGGAATAGCGAGGGGGACCGGCATCATGATCAGGTTTGTTTCCGTGTGGCTCCTGTCGGGACCGGCTGTGGTCCTGGGTAACAGTCCGCCGATAATCTCAAGTCTGCCGGTGGTCAGTGCGGATACGGTCGTTGCTGACGATACCACTTTGTACGACGTCACCATGACGGCGAGTGACGCAGACGGCTACGATGACCTCAGGTGCCTGCGCGTCCTGTTCAACCTTACAGAAGCCTCTCCGGACGACACGCTGGGCCGGGGCTATATGGCCTGGGGCCGGACCGACGGTGATATCACCCAATACGGCGGCTCATGGGTACTGGACGATGCAACGGGCGGCGGACGCTGGGGTTACCGAACGGATGCATGGGGCGGGACCACCTACCTGACGCCGGGCAGTTGCAGCATGGCCACCGCCGGCAGCGCATCCGGCGGCACGGGCACCCGAACCGTGACCTGGACTTTCACCGCCAAGCCTGCCTGGGCGTTCAACCCGCTGATGAACGACGCGGACGCCTGGACGGCTGACTACTCCTCCAACGTCGGCTGGGCGGATAACCCGGTTGAGTTCGATGTCGTGGCCAGTCCGTGCGTTACCTGGTCGGCAACGCCCCGTCCGCCGATCGTTTCCAATCCCACCCCGACGACTTTGGATGTGGCTATTGATCCCGACGATTCAGCCACGGATTTCTTTGCGATCAGGATCGCGCCCGACCTCCATGATAAGGCGTACATGCAGGCCGACGGCAGCGTTGGTGCTGCGGCTCAGTGGCAAACGAAAGCCAACTGGGGACAGACCACCGTCAGCGGCTTGATGTGGGATACGAGCTATACCTTCTCGGTTCGGGCAGCGTACAACAGCCCCGGCAACTGTCCGTCGCCGTTCGGTCCCGGTGCCGACGGCACGACCGAGGCAGAGGTGCCCCTGATCGACTTCCACCAGGGCACGCCGTTCAGCCCCTGGACCCGGGGACAATGCCCCTACCGTTCCGTCGCTGCGGGGACATGGGCATGGGATGCGCTGTGGGATCTTACGATCGGCTCAATGGGCCGGGGCCTGGCTGGGGGGCTGGATGCCGACTGTTATGACTGGCGCGACATCGACAGTGGTTCCGGTTGGGGCACGCCGGAGTGGAGCGGGCGCTTCACCACGCTCGAGTTCCTGCAGGCGGCTCGGGATCACAACGCCACCCCCGTGATCACCGCCAACGCTTTCGGCGGTGGATACCGGGACTGGACCAGGGACGGCGTTTTCGTCTGCCAGACGGTCAACCCGGACGGCCTGGCCACCGACTGGGTCCGCTACACGAATTTCATCGTGCAGAACTACCGGCAGGGACAGGAAGGCAGCCTCACCGGCGAGGATCTGCGGGTGTACAACTCGATCGTCAACTGGGGCGGCAAACCCAAGCTGCTGGCCCCGGACGAAGGAGCCGTTCCCAGAGTAGAGTACTGGGAGATCGGCAACGAGCCCGAGGTGCCTGGATATGGCGACTTCTTGACCGATCATTATCTCAGTCCGACCGACTACCGGGACCGCTACAAGTTGATCAGCACAGCCATGAAGGCCCTCGACCCAACATTGAAGTTCGGGCCCTGCCTGACCAATCCGTCGGACCCGAACGGCAGCGGGCAATGGCTCAACGCACTGGCGGGGGATCCCACGATTCCGATCGACTTTGTCGCCTACCATCCCTACTACAACCTGAAGTCGAACTGGGGTAATCCGGCCGGCATGACCGACGCATTAACCGCTTTCAAAGCGTATTTGGTCACCCGCACCGAGGGGATCCGCACGATCATGGCTCAGCATGGCCGGTCCGGCTACGAGCTGATGGCCACCGAGTGGAACCCGATGAACTGGGACGCCACCGGCCAGCAGCAACGGTCGGTGGCCCAGGGGCTCGGCACGGTCGAAGGCGTGTTCACGTTCGCGGAAAACGACGTGTTGGCGGCCCACTTCTGGGAACAGCCGCAGAGCAAACTCGCCGTCCGGGACGCATTCAGCGCAATGAGGGACCACCTGGGTGATACGCTCGTCAGCAATATCCAACTCATGGGTCTGAGCCCCGAGAACGTCAATTGGCGTATCTACGCGTCGAAGCAGAGTGGCCAAGACAACACGCTCATGATCTGGGGGCTGAACTTCAACGAAGACGAGCCGGTGGAGGTTGACCTCACCCTGGCCCCGTCTCGCATCGAATCCGCCGTCCTCAAGCGGTACGGCATCCCCGGCGGCGATACCAGCCTGATGAGCTCCTCCGGGATGGTCTGGGAGCAGGAAGATATCACCGCAGGGTTCAATACCGCCAACTTCCGTTTCCCGATGGAAGATGCAGAGGTGACGTTACTGATCCTCAGCATCGCTCCGGTTCCGCCCGTTGATTTCGATCGTGACGGCGATGTTGACCAGTCCGATTTCGGCAGATTCCAGGCGTGTTTGACCGGTCCGGGCGTTCCCCAAACCGATCCTGACTGCAGGGATGCCAACCTGGATGGTGACAGCGATGTTGACCAGGACGACTTCGGCATCTTCGAAGGATGCATGAGCGGGGCAAACATGCCGGCGGACCCGGATTGTGCAGGCTGATCACTTCGCTTGGGGGTGCTCGTCGAGCCAGTCACGGAACTTCTGGATGGCGTCGCGGTTGGTGCGTGTGGTGGGTCCCAAGCGTGTATTGAAGCCGAAGCTGTCCTGAGTCCGTTTCTCAAGTTCGGCCAGGGCCTTCTCGCGATCCCAGGAGTTGGTGCTTCCCAGATGCTCGATGAGCCGCTCCAGCGCTTCGTGGGACCCGACGCGGGCCCAGCGTAAGGCGGCCAGTATGCGGATGAACTCGTCTTCGTCGCGGACCAACTGGCGGTAGGTCTCGTGGACGGCAGGCTTGTCGCCGAACTTGTAGAGCATCTGCGCCGCGGCCTTCCGGACGGCCCGGGCCTCGTCGTCCCAGATGCCGTCCAGCAGCTCGAGCGCCTCGTCGGTTCGCGACTTGGCCAACTCGCAGACACACTTGGCCTTGCGCTCATCGTCCGAGGTATTAAAGAGTTGCCGGGCGGCATCGAGCAAGGCGGTCCGCACGTCCGCGTCGGGCTCAGTCTCGACCTGCTTCATCAGGGCCAGTATGACGCTAGCGTCGTTGGATCGACCGATGGCATCGGCGGCAGTCTTGCGCACCTCGGCGTCGGCGTCGAAAAGGGCCTCCAAGAAAAACGCCACCCGCAACGGGCTCCGCTCGCGATGCCATTGCTCGACCGCCTGCCGACGGGCGACGGCATCGGCACCGCGCAGCGCCTCGCAGGCCTGCGTGAAGAACTCCGTTTCCTTCGGGCGATTGGTGGAGGTGCGCCACGCCGCCGATCGCCTGAGCCTGAGCTGAACAGCGATCCGCTCGGCGTAGGCCGTGAACGCACACCACCCGAGGCCCGGACCGCCGGCGGGCACCACGCCGTCGTCCACCACGGCCAGGTACTTGCCCTCCTGGCGGCCGAAGAAGTCCTCCGACGGGTTGTTCAGCCTGTTGGTCGGATCGACGGGGACCCAGCCGACCTCTTCGGCAAAGAACTCCGCCCAGCGATGGGTCCGCCAGTCGACGGAGGGTGACGTGCCTTCCCGATTCACAAATGCCGACACTGGCCGGGCCGGGATACCAACCGATCGGCACAGCGCCACGTAGGTATACGCAAGTTCGCTGCACGACGCCGGTTTGCCGGCCAGGACAACGTCGGCCGCATCCACAACGTTGTCGATGTTATACCGGCAATGCCCGGTCATGTAATCGTACAGGGCCCGGGCCTTCTCGAGGTCGCGAGTCTTGTCGCCGATCGCCTCTTGCGCGATCGCCCGCACGTCATCCAGCTTGAGCAGCGGCTCGTCCCGCAGGTACGCCTGCTTGCGCTGGGCCGACAGGGGTTCCACGTCCAGGTTCTTGGCGGTCAGCGGCACTGTGACCTCCTTCAGACGAACCCGGGCCAGCACCCGAACCGCCCGCGTCTCGCCCGGCGGGATCTTACCCAGCGGCACGCTGATCACCCGCTGGTCTTCCTCGTCGAGTTTCTCCTCGCTCGCCTCCGGATCAATGTGGAGATCAATAATCTCCTGGTAACGGTTACTGACCGGCAGGACGCAACGGGCGGCGACCAGGCCCGCTTCAACCGGGCCACTGTTGGTCACGCGGTACACGAGCACGACCGCGCGTACCGGGCCCTGGGCCCGCGCGCCACCACCGCCGGGCATCAAGACCGCCAACAGGCAGGCCTGGAGTGATAACTTCTTCACGACGGGAGACCTTCTGCGGCACAACACAATCGTCTTGTATCCCCATTCTATGCCGCTCCGGAGTCGATGGCGACCCGCGCGGCCGCGGCTCTCGCTCCTGGGGTCCCTGCTGGTCAGAATGGGGCGGGTTCTCGCTCGTTCTCGGCGACCTCGTAGCTGCCGGGAGCGCCGTACCCGCCGGCCGGCACGTAGGCCGCCTCGTGATGGCCGACCGCCAGGTTGTCGAACCGCGTATACATCTGCACGAAGTGAAGCTTGACCACGCCGGTGGGACCGTTGCGCTGCTTGTCGATGATCACCTCTGCCACCCTCTTGAGTTCTTCCGGGCAGCTTTCCTTCTTGTAGTATTCCTCCCGGTGCAGCAGCATGATCACGTCGGCGTCCTGCTCGATGGCCCCGGACTCGCGCAGATCACTCATCCTGGGTCTATTGTCGCTTCGTCCTTCCGGATTGCGGTTGAGCTGGGACATCACGACCACCGGAATGTCCAGCTCGCGGGCCAGGGCTTTGAGGCCCCGGCTGATCTCCGACACTTCCTGCTGCCGGTTGTCCACGCGCCGGGGGTTGTGCATGAGCTGAAGATAATCGACAAAGATCAGTTCCACCTTGTGGCGCGTACGCAGGCGCCGCGACTTGGCTCGCAACTCCAGAACGCTCATGCCCGGCGTGTCATCGATGTACAGCGGAACGTCCTTCAACTCGTCGCAGACCGTTTGCAGTTGCCGGATCTCCCCGTCCCCCAGCATCCCGCGACGGAGCTTATGCGAGTCAACTTTCCCCCAGGAGCACAGGATTCGCTGGACGATGGCCTGCTTGCTCATCTCCATGGAGAAAAAGGCTGCCGGCCGCCCCTCTCTGGCGGCAACGTGTTGGGCGACGTTGAGCCCGAACGCCGTCTTGCCCATGCTCGGGCGGGCCGCTACGACCACCATCTCGCCGTTCTGCAAACCGCTCAGCAGGTCGTCCAACTCGATGAAACCGGTCGGAATACCCGTGATGTAATGCCCGTCGCGTGATTCGATCTGGCGGAAGATATCGTCGATCTGCCGGCGAATGAGTTCCGCCTGCTCCGTGATGCGCTGGTCGGTCACCTTGAAGAGGGCGTGCTCGGCACGGTCGAGGATCTCGCGGGCCTCCTCGTGGTGGCAGTGGGCTTGGTCGGTGATCCACCCGGCCGCGGCAATCAGGTCGCGGAGCATGGCCTTGTCCCGAACCAGGCGGGCATAGTGCTCGGCATGAAGATGTGAGGGAACGGACTCGGCCAATTGGACAATGTAATCGACCCCCCCCACTTCCTCGAGCAACGACCGCCGCTGAAGCTCGTTCCGCACCGTGACCAGATCGACCGGGTCACCCCGATCGTACATGTCCACCAGGACTTCGAATATCCGCCGGTGGTCCGGCCGGTAGAACCGATCCACTTCGTTGCGATGGATCAAAGGCAGCGCATCGCCGATGGCGTCCCGATTAAGCATCATGGAACCGAGGAGGCTCTGCTCCGCCTCGATATCCTGCGGGGGGACGCGGCCCATCAAGGTGTCGGCCCCGGGGCTGCTAGTCGTCTGTTTCAAGGGCGTTTGTACCGGTTCGGCGCTCATTGCTGCCGGCCTCCTTGCTGGCATCCGGCTCGGGCCCGGGCTGCGGTCCGCTGGTTTCCTCGAGCCCGCTGCCCGTCTCCCGAACCACCCAGACCTTGACCGCGACGGTGATGTCATCGGTGAAGACAACGGGCACGCTCACCGTGTCGAGTTGCCGGATCGCCTCGTGAAGGTGGACCTGCTTGGCCTCAACGTCGTGACCCTCATCTCGCAGCGACGCGGCGATCTCGCGCGGGCCGACCGAGCCGTAGAGGTGGCCTTCCGGGTTACACGCCGCCGATATCGTTACCTCCACCCCGTCCAGACGTTGTGCCCGCTGCTCCAATGCAACCCGGCGAAGCCGACGCTCTTCCTCGGCCCGGCGCTTATCCTCTTCAACCTCCTTCATGTTCGCCTTCGTCGGCGCAACCGCCAGGTGCTGGGGAATCAGGTAGTTCCGCGCGTAACCGGCCTTCACCTCAACCACATCACCGGCCAACCCGACCTTTGAAATATCGCGTCGCAGCAACAGTTTCATGGAGGTACCTCGTCCAACTGCTCTTACTTATACCGCAACCGGCCACCTGTTGCACGCCGAATCCGGCCCGAGATTCATTTGACAAGTTAGCAACCCGGTTGTCCGGGGTCGCAAAGAACCGCCGTGGGGACGACAGGCCTCGACGCCGGCGACACTTATCCTTTACCTCCGTGATGAACCCACAGCCTTTGTTCAGACCGTGGATAAGATCACTGGCTGGCCCTTCGGAACCCCGGGCCGCGCCGAACCGGCTGGAGAACGGCAAGCCGGGGGGGCTCAAAACGGGATATCCGGGTCGTCCGAGGGCGGCACACCCTCCGCCGCCGGCGGGGCCCCGGCCTGCGCAACCGGCTCCGACGGTCCCCGGGCCGGGCCACCCGCCGCGGTGCCCAGGAACGTGAAGTTCTCAACCGTAACGTCGAGCTTGCTGCGGTTCTGTCCCTCCTTGTCAGTCCAGCGCGCGAAATGAAGCCGACCTTCCGCCAAAATCGGATTGCCCTTTTTCATGTACTGGTTGATCGTCTCGCCCTGCCGACCGAAAGCGGTCAGATCAACATAGCACACCTCTTCCTTCTGGTTCCCGTCACGGTCGCGCCACCGGCGGTTGATCGCCATGCCAAACTTGCATACAGCCACATCGTTCGGCGTGTAAGAAAGCTCGGGATCGCGCGTCAGGTTTCCCGCAAGAATGACACGATTGAAGTTGGCCATCGTCTATTCCTCCGGTTTGTCGGCATCGGCGGTGCGGACTGGACCCACCTGTTGTTCACTAGAGGCATCGGCCTCTATTGGGGAACCGGCGGGCTCTTTGGAACCTTCCGGCTGCTTGTCGGGCAAGTTCGCCGAATCATCGCGGGCGCCCCTGTCTCTGGTATCCGCGCGGGCCGCCGGCCGGTCGCCACGCCGGCCGCGGTCACCGTCGGGCGGCGCCTCATCGGGCGGCCGGTCCGCGATCGCCTTCATCTCCGCCTCCGTCAGGTGATCCACCCGCAATACCAGGCAACGCAACAGCGCTTCCGACAATTCAACGTCCCGCTCCAGATCCGCGATCTTGGATGCGTCCGCCTCGAAATACGTCAGTGCGTAAAGCCCACGCTTGCGACCCCGGATCTCGTAGGCCAGCCGCCGCTCGTCCCACTTGCTGCTCGCAATGACACGGGCACCGGCACGATCCAACAGCCGTCCCAACTCCGCTTGGACGCGTCCCCAGTCGGTGGCCACCACCGGGTCGAACAGAAACATCCCTTCGTATTTCCTTAACAAGATCGAATACCTCCGCCTGTGGTCCCGCCGGCGGGCAAAACTACCCGTCTGGTTGATCGTCGGGACGATTGAACCCGTTCATGGCGGCCTCAACACCGCTCGTGAGCCAACACTCAACCGCTTCGGCGGACCGAAGGATGGCCTGATCCATCCGCCGCTGGTCCTCCGGGGAAAACGCACCCAGCACGTGATCGACCGCTCTGTGGCTCTCCACCCATTCGATGCCGATCCGGAGCCGGGCGAACCGCTCCTCCCCCAACTCGTCGATGACATCGGTCAGACCGTTGTGCCCGCCTCCCGACCCCCTCGATCGAATCCGCAAACGACCCAGGGGCAGGGCCAGGTCATCCACCACCACGAGCAAGTCCTCCAACGCCAGCTTGTGAAACGCCACCGCCTCCCGGACGGCCCGGCCACTGCGGTTCATGTAAGTCGTCGGTTTGAACAGCAGCACCCGTTCGTCCCCAAATCGCCCGCTCCCCAAAAGCCCACTGAAGCGTCGCCGATCCACCTGCACCTGCCATCGCCGGGAAAGCTCGTCGATCAGGCAGAACCCGACGTTATGCCGGGTGTTCTCGTATTTCCGGCCCGGGTTTCCGAGCCCCACGATGAGCTTCATCACCGACGCCCAGCCCCGCCCGTGTCGGAGGTTACTCCTTGGAACCGGGCTCGGCTCCTTCCTCTTTCTGCTTGTGGCCGATGACCTCCGGTTCCTCCTCGGCTCCTGCCTCGGCTTCGGCTTCCTCGGCCACCGCGGCCGCCGCCGTCTTCGCCCGAACCGAACAGACGATTGCCTCCGCCGGCGTCACCGCCCTTACGCTCTCCGACAGTTCCAGGTCCCGCACGTGCAGCAAGTCCCCCAGCTTCATGTCCGCTACGTTCACCCGGATCGACTCCGGAATCTCGGTAACCAGACATTCCACCTCGAGGTCCACCAGACCGTGATCCAGGACGCCTCCCTCGTGCGTTCCCACCGGCGTGCCCCGGAACTCCAGCGGTATCGACACGTGCACCCGCTCGGCCAGGTCCACGTGCGTGAAGTCCACGTGGACCGGGTCGGTCCCCAGATGATCAAACTGAACGTCCTTGATCAACACCTGCCGATTCTGGCCCTCGACGCTGACTTGAAGAACGTGTGCACCATGCTCCAGCAAGTTGCTGAGGTCGCGGGCCGACACCGCCACGTTCTCCGGACTCTGGCCGTGCCCGTAGATGACGGCCGGCACCTTGCCCTGCCGCCGAAGACGTCGGGCGGCCCGGGTGCCTCCAGCCTCTCGTGTTTCCGCTTGAAGGGTTGCGATTTCCATTGCTGCCTCACTAACGTTGGCCGGATCGCCTGCGATCGACCAACTTGTCGTTCTCTATCCTCTTGCCACCGGCTCTACGTCGTCCCCCGTTCACGCCGGGCGAGTCAAGCCCCATTCCGGAACAGCGCGCTGACCGACTGGTTCAGATGGATCCGCCGGATCGCTTCGCCCAGAAGCGGCGCCACCGAGAGCACGGTAACCTGCGGCAATCCGTCGCGGATCCCCGGGCCGAGGGGGATGGTGTTGGTCACCACGATCTGGTCGATGCGGGCGGCCCGAACCCGCTCGACCGCCGGGCCGGCAAAGATCGGATGCGTCGCCGCCAGCACGAACCTCCTGGCGCCATGCTCGCGAAGAATACGAACTGCCTCGGTGGCCGTCCCTGCCGTGGTAACCATGTCGTCGAACAACAGGACCATCTTACCCCGAACATCACCGATCACGCGGGACGCCAGCGTGGAATCGCCCCCCAACCGCCGCTTATCGATCACCGCCAGTTCCATCCCCAGTTTGACGGCATAGGCGGTCGCCTGCTTCACGTTCCCCACGTCGGGTGATACGATGACGCAATCCCTGAGTTGCATCTTCTCGACGTATCCGGCGATGACCGGCATGGCCGAGAGGTGATCCAGCGGCAGATCAAAGAAACCCTGGATCTGCTCGGCGTGGAGGTCCATCGCGAGCACGCGGTGAGCCCCTGCCTCGCTGATCAGATTCGCCACGAGCTTGGCGGTGATCGGGGTCCGGCCCTCGGACTTGCGGTCCTGCCGCGCGTAGCCGAAGTAGGGGACCACGGCGGTGATCCGCCGCGCCGACGCCCGCCGCAGGCAATCGATGAAAATGAGCAGCTCCATCAGGTTCTCATTCACCGGCGGGCTGGTGGATTGCACGAGGAAAGCATCCCGCCCCCGCACGTCGTCCTCGAGCTTGATGGTCGTTTCCCCATCGGGGAAACGGTCAATCTTGGCCCGCCCAACCTGGATCCCGAGCGTCTCAGCAATTGCCTGCGTCAGCCCGGGGTTACTCGTCCCGCCGAAAACCTTCAAGCCCGCGTCGCCGGGCATGTCCACGAAATCCGGTCGAGCTTCCGTCATGGCTCACCGTCTCGATTGGCGTGGTCGGTCGGCTTCACAATTGATCCGTGCGCGATCTGCTCGTTGCTCGCAACGGTCAGCGGCGCGACCAGGATCGATCCGTTGCCGACGTACGTGTCGTCGCCCACCTGGGCACGGTGGATCCGGCGGCCGTCGAAGTTCGCGAAGATGGTCCCGGCCCCCACGTTGACCCGTTGGCCGATCTGGGCATCACCGATATAACTCAGATGGCGGGCCCGCGTCCCGTTCCCCAGCGAGCTGTTCTTCAACTCCGTGAACACGCCCACCACTACGTCATTTCCCAGCACCGTGCCGTCACGGAGGTAAGCAAAGGGGCCGATGCTGCAGCGCCGCCCGATTCTAACCCGCCCGTGTATGTAACTGAACGGATGGATCACCGTGTCCTGTCCGATCCGGGCCCGAATGTCAACCCAGGTGTTCGGCGGATCGACGATGGTGACACCCTGGCTCATCAGATTCCGCTGGATGCGGTTCTGCATGATCCGCCCCACCTCGGCCAGCTCCCGCCGGCTATTGATGCCCATCGCGTCTTCCGGGGCCACCGCCGTCACCGCCACCGCCCGATGACCGCCCTGAATCAGAATGTGCAGGGCGTCGGTGATGTAATACTCGCCCTTGACGTTGTCGGGCCGGACCTCCGCCAGCGCCTTGAACAGCAGCTCCTTGTCGAAGCAGTAGTAGCTCGGATTGATCTCTTTGATGCGGCGTTGCTCATCCGTGCAGTCGCCCTGCTCGACGATACCCTCCAGGTTGCCGTACTCGTCGCGGATGATTCGGCCATAACCCGTCGGATCATCCAGGACCGCCGTCGCCAGCGTGACCGCGGAGTGCTCCTTTTCGTGCCGTTGGACGAGCAGCTCGAGCGTCTCGCTTCGCAGCAGCGGCATGTCACCCGCGATCACCAGCAGGTCGCCGTCGAAGTCACTGAGAGCCTCCCGACAGATCATGGCCGCGTGCCCGGTTCCCTTCTGCCCGGTCTGATCGACCCAGGTGATCCCGGCGTCGTCGGCGAAACTGCTGATGACGGCGTCTCTCTGATACCCGACCACGCACACGATCCGTTCGATCCCCGCGGCCCGGCACGCATCGACGACATAGGCGAGCATCGGCCGTCCACACACCTCGTGCAGGACCTTTGGCAAGTCGGTCACCATGCGGGTGGACTTGCCCGCCGCCAAAATGATTGCCGCTACTGATCTGGTCATGTCTATACTACCCGGCCTGGACTCGAACCAGGAATGCCAGGACCAAAACCTGGTGTGTTACCGATTACACCACCGGGTATCGAGGCGGTCCCGCACCCGGGTCCGATGGCAAGTAAGAAAACGCTGCTACACCCGGGACCGGCCATCGTAGGGTAGCTGAACCCGCCCGCGGGGTCAACTCCCCCCGGGGTGCCTACGACCTTCCAGCTCCTGGCCTCCAAGCCACTCCACTGCATCCGAACGGGTGCGTGACAGTTCCGGCGGGGACCTTCGGGCGGAGAACGGGACGGCACGTCGCTTTTCCGAACCCCGACCGTCAGGGAGGGGAGTATCTGCGGATGCGCCAGGGCCGCTTCCTTACGGGCTCGCTACGGAGAGGGGCTCCGCTTCCTTACGGGCGCGGTTCGGAAACACCTGGGGGCGGCGCCTTCCAACAAGCCGCCCAAAGTGTCGTGCACCCCATCCGAACCCGCCAGGGAAATCATCATGACTCGGGCCCTGTCTCCGGTTAAGCTGACGGGTGGGGAGCCCGCCGCCCGATGCTGAAGCTGAGCCGGAAACCGTCGATGGAGTGAGAACCATGGGCACGAAACCCTACCGATTGACGCCCCTCAACTGCGGCCAATGCACACTGGGGCAGCACCACCTGCTGGGGAACCCCTACCGCGACGACGACCGGGTCGATTTCACGCTTTACGCGTTCCTGGCCGATGGCGGACCCGGGCGACGGGTGCTCGTGGACCTGGGCCCGGTGGGGCTCGGCTACCTCAATGACATGTTCCGACGATACAGCTTCTTTCGCGATTTGCCGGGCGACCCGGACGCCATCGTCCAGCCCAGGGGCAACGTCTTCGACTGGCTGCAACGCCTGGGCCTGGACCCCGCGGACATCAACCACATTGTCCTCACCCACATTCACGCCGACCACCACGGGATGACCGACGCCACCGACGCCGGCGCGGTGCTGCGTTTCCCCGAGGCCCGCATTCACGCTTCGCGGGTCGGCTGGCAGCAGAACCTGGACAAGCGCGTCGGTGGCAAGTGGAACAGCTACGTGGATTACGCCTTCTCCGATTTCCTCCTCGAAGGCGAAAAGACAGGCCGGGTCTTCTTCCACGACGACGATGAAGTGATCCCCGGGATCGACGTGATCTACCTCGGCGGGCATGCCGTCTGCAGCCAGGGCGTACGGATCCAGACCGCTGACGGCCCGGCCACTGTCACCAGCGACGACGTCTACCGTTATGATCTCCTGAGAAAGGGCGTCATCGGCCTACTCTGTACGACCCACGAGAACCTGCTGGCAGCAACGAACAAACTGGTTGACTTGGCCCTCGGCGGCGCGATCCTGCTCCCCTGCCACGACCCGATGGTCGCCCAGTGCTATGAGCAGCACGGGGACAACTGGCTCCAGCACCTCAAGCCAATCTCCGACAGCGCAGCCAGGGGATTCAGGCAGGCACCCAAGCAAATGGTGGGCCGATAACCGGGCAAAAAACGGGACTGCGTTGCACTCCGCATTCCGAGCCGGGTTCTGCGAACCCGGTGCTTCTTCCCGGCGCGAGGCTTCCCCGTCCGAGGAAACACCGGCCTCACAGAGGCCGGCTCTGACCGTGTCGGAGCCGGCTATGATCGCGCCGGAGGCTGCTGAACACGTGCCAGTTTTTAGCCGCCGGCGAATCAGACCTCATGTCACCAGGGCCGCCTGGTGCGGCAGGAGTTGGAACGGTGTGCGGACGGAGGGGATGGTTTCGCCTCTTTGTTCAATGCTGGCTTCGCCTATGGGCCCGAGGGCACCGGCGGCCGCCCGGAGGTAGTCGATTCGCTCGGGATGGACGGCCATGATGCGGGCGGCCGTCGCATCGACGGCGGTCGGATTATTGCCGACGACGAGTACGCCGACGTCGATCGGCGTTCCGCGAACGGGGCCGTCGCCCTCCAATCCCACGATCCCGTCAACGATGGCGTAGTCCGCGGGCCGGGTGTGATTGAAGTCGAGCACCGCGTGGTCCAGGTCGCGCCGGTGAAAGATATTGCGCTGCATGCCGTAAGCCTGCCCCGAAAGCGTGCCGAACATGTTCTTCATCGCCAGGGACACGCCGGCCCAGTGATGCGTCTTCATCTTGGGGACCGACACGAGCACATCGGCCTCCCAGGCCGGGCGGGCGTAATAGAGGTGGTCCAGGCCGGTGGCGCCGAGGGCGTTGGGCTGGCGGGTCATCTCGGCGGTGTTGAGATCGACGAATCGCAACTGGTGCTCCTGCAGCAGCGGCGCCAGGCCGATCGCATCGACGATTTGCCAGGCGTCACGTTCCAGGGCCGGACCGTCCGCGACGACGACCTCTGCCGCCCCGCGCCGGCGGAAAGCCTCGGCTGCGGCGATCACCACGGCCGGATTAGTGACTATCGGCTTGTCCTGGCGGGGCAGGTCCACCAGATTGACCTTCAGCAATACATTCTTGTTCGTGACGTCCGGCGGGGGGACAAGATTGAAGCCGATCTCGATCACATCGGCCAGTTGGCTGTCATAGCCAGCCCGCAGGATGGCGGTGGCGGCCGTCAGGCCATTGTCCTGGAAGCGAAACGGATCGCCCACGCAGCCGGCCAGCATCGCGGCCGGTCCCGCACCGGCCGTGGCTTTCAAGAACTCACGGCGCGTGAGCCCGCGCCGCTGGTGTGGCGTGGTGGACGGGGCCGGGTGTCGATCGTCGCGCATCAGAGCACCCCCAGAGGATGATCGCCTCCGCTGACCAGGCCCAACAGGCAAAGGGAGGTCTCCATCGGCCCCCGCCGCTCCGGGGCCAGTTCCTGCCAGCGGCTGATTACCGCCGCTTGCCAGTCGCTGTCGAGCCAGCCGAGTACGTTGAGTGCGATCGCGGCCCATCCGAGCGACAACAGCGAGGAGATCCGGCCTCGTTGATCGAGGAGCCAGTTCAGCCCGGCGGTTGTGGTCTCGTCCGGTTCGTCGGCCAGGGCGAGCAGCGCCAGGGCGGTGGGACCGATGGCGGGGAACAGATCCCCGCCGAGGACCCGGGGTTCGCCGTAGTTCCAACCCCCTGCGGCCAGCGCGCGGTCACGAAGTAAACGGGCACCCTCCCGCACCCGCGGTGTGGCAAAGTGACCGAGCTTCTTGAGGAAGACCATCGCCAGGCAGGTCGGTTCGACGAAGCTGAAGTCGCCCGGGGTCCAGGGCCAGCCCTGGATCTGGGTGTCGTAGCCATAGGTCCCGGTCCAGAACGGCCTGAAGGTGTGCACCGGCAGCGTGAGCAGGGCGTCGGCGGCGGCCTGGCTGGCGGAGGTGATACCCCGCTGGTGCAACGCCAGGGCGGCCAGCGGCGTGAGCCAACCGGCTTCCTCGTGAACCGGGCACGCGGTGAAGAGCCCGTCGCTGCGTTGACGGGCCCCGAGCCAAGCCGCGGCTGCGTTAAGAGGCTCAGCGCTGAGGTCATCCCCAGACACAGACAGAGCGAGTATCGCCAGCGCGGTGGGCTCGGTGGCGGATGCCTGACCGGCATGGTAAGGCCATCCCCCGTCGGCGTTCTGCAACCCGAGCAGGTTGGCCCCCGCGGTTGCCGTCCAGGTGCTGGCACTGGTTGGCTCCCCGGCCATCAGGGTTTCACTCCGGGCGGTTCCTTGTTGCACACCGGCTCCGCGAACGCCCGCGAGGCGAGCTTGCCGGCCGACGCGTAAGTGTAATTGATACTCTCGCGAGCCGCACACATGCGCCAACCGTCTGACTGGACGTACTCGATCCTCAGCGGATTGCCCGCCCGTCGCTACGACGGCCCTGGCCCAGACGCGAATGTGCCACAATGGCACGCGGGTAGGGTCATTGGCCCACCTTCTGTGGTGGGGATATGATACGACCCGATGCATGCATATGCCCGTGTGTTTGTGGCGCGTGGCGCGCTTTTCTTCACGTTGCTGGGCCGCGGGGGACGGCCTGTTCTCGGTCAGAGCATTGGCGGGTCAGGGCTATCGCATCTAAACCGGTCAAAGCCGTCCGGCGGCATTACAGACGATTCCGGGCAGAAACCGCAATCCTGAATTAGATGCGATTGCCCTGATTGGTGAGTGAGCTTCGCAGACGCAACCTTGACTACTCGGCTGACAGGAGTTGTGATACTCGTGGGATCGACAGAGGATTTCGCAGTTTCAAGCTAAAGAGAAGGAGTACACGGTATGTATGCAATGTGGACCATCTTCACCTTGGGCCCGGGGATGCGCGAGACAGCGGACAAGTTGTGCGAAGGATGGGCTCCCGTTCTCACCTCGCTGAAAGGATTCAAAAGCGCAACGTTCATCGGTGATGATTCAGTCGGCCAGTACGCTGCGCTGAGCCTGTGGGAATCCAAGGAGGATGCCGAAGCCGCCATCGCGGATACCGATCCCAAGGTGCAGGAGCAAATAGGGCGCATGGCCAAGGGGCCCGTGACCCGCAAGGTGTATGAGGTGTGGCGTGTGGTCGGAGCCGAGTAACCGAGGCATGCCCGGGCGGCGGCGCGTCTGGGATTCCATGTCCGTGCGCGTCGCCTAACCAGCCGGGCCCATGCGACCTTCAATAGGCCGCGCCTGATCCTGCTCGTTGGCAGGAAGGCAAATCGTGTAGAAGGAGGTCTCCTCTCCCGGGAACGTGTAGAGGGGGGATCGGGCCGCGCCAGAAGCTCCGGGCAGGTTTGACCGGGACCTCGTTCTGCGGCAGTGAGTGACGCCCACAGGTGGACCCGCCATTGTGCAACTCTCGTCTTATGGCAATGTGAGTGCACGCCGACTGGACGCATTCGACATCCAGCGGATTGCCCATTCGCGATCTCGGGTGCCCTACGAGAGACGCGAATGTGCTATAATAACAATGGAGTCGCGGAGCTGTTGTTTGCGCACGTAAATCGAGGTGTGCAGTGCGAAAACCGATTGCCGGTGGCTGTCGTCGTGGGGTTGTCCGCTGCGCGCGAGGGCTGGCGGTGACAGTCGGCGTGGGCATTCTGGCCTGGGCTCCGAGCTCCGCTCACGCTCAGGCCCGGCCGAACATCTACGGCTGCGGGATTACCTGGGGCGAGTGGCTGGGCCTCACCGGAGAAACCGCCAAGGAATGGGACCGCCGCAGCATGGACAAGATTGTCGAGATGGGGGGGACGAACTGCGGGGCCAACTTCGCCTGGATCGATATCGAGACGGTGCGGGGCGTTTACGACTGGGACTATGTTGACCATCAGGTGACGGAGGCCCGGGCCCGGGGGTTGGAGATCTTCGCCTACTCGGGCCTGACCCCCGACTGGGCACTGCCGCCGGGGATTCTCGAACAATACGGCTCCGGCATCGGGTACCGCTTTCCGCCGGACGAGCAGTACATCCCGGACTTCGAGCAGTTCTTCCGCACACTGGCCGCCCGTTATCGCGGCCAGGTGAAGTACTACGAGTTCTGGAACGAGCCGAACGGATGCAGTTGGATCAACGACGGGTGCGCCAACGGCCACATGGCCCACACGTACGTACCCTGGCTGATCCGCTGGTACGACGCGATGAAGCAGGGTGACCCGGACTGCGTGCTGTCCGTGGGTGGGCTCGACTACGGCACGTACGTGACCCACGGCTACGAGTACATTGAAGACATCTACACCTACGGCGGCGGCGATTATTTCGACGCGGTCGCGATCCACCCCTACGGCGAACCGCTCCACTGGCAGGCGATCTGGGACACCTATCAGGTGCTGGTCAATCACGGGGACGGACACAAGAAGCTGTGGCTCAACGAGTACGGCTGGGACACGACGGACGAGAACGCCAAAGCCGCCAACGTCACCAGCGTCCTGAACGCACTCAAGGACCCCCAGTACCACATGGTTTTTCAGGCGAACTACCTGATCATCACGGATCTGCCGGGCACGCCCGATTGGGGCCACGACTTCGGCCTGTGCAGCCGCGACACGACCGCGCTGACCCTGACCCCACGCCAGAGCTGGTACGCCTTTCGCGATGTGGACAAGACCTGGCCGCAGTCCGTCGATTTCTCCGCCGACCCGTCGGTGGGTCCGGCCCCGCTCACCGTACAGTTCACCGATGAGTCCACTCTTCCGGGGGCCAGCGACTGGTACTGGGAGTTCGGTGACGGTGCGACCAGCGGGGACCGCAACCCGTGGCACACATACACCGGGGAGGGGACTTACACCGTCCGGCTGACGGTGACCGGGACCGGCGGGCCGGAGACGGCCGAGAAGCAAGGGTTCATTCGCGTCGGCAGCTTCCCCAAGGTTGCCTTCATCGGCGGGCAACTGCCGCCGACGGAGTCCGATTCCAAGGTGATTGAACATCTGGAATCGCTTGGCCTGCTCGTGGACGCCTACGACGACGAGCGGGCGAATCGGCCCACCGCGGCCGAGATAGCGGCCACGCACGATCTGGTCATCGGGTCTTCGACACTGCTATCGGCGAACGTCGGGGGGGATTTCCGGCATGAACCGGTTCCCTTTGTTTTCTGGGAGTCCGCGCTGGCCTGGCACAACAACCCGGATGACCGGGAATGCATGGCCAACGGGCCGGTAGCCATCGACGGCCACACCCAGATCGACGTCCTGGACAACACTCATCCGGTCATGGAGGGCTTGCCCGCCGGCGTGGTCACGCTGACGACGAGCGGCGAGTACTTCAGTTATTGCACGGGGGCAGTGGCTCCCGGCGTGCAAGTGCTGGCGACCGCGGTCGGTGACCCGAATTGCCGCACGATGATGGTCGCCGAGCCGGGAGCCGATCTGCTCGACGGCGGCGTCGCCGCTGGCAAGCGCGTCTTCCTCTACCTTTACGACACGACCTGGCTCCAGGCCAACGCGACGGGAAGGAGAATCCTCGATAACACACTGGCGTGGACGCTCGGGGAGCCGGCAGCGGACTTCACCGCGTCTGCGACGGTCGGCCTTGTTCCGCTGGCTGTCGCGTTTATTGATCAATCGTCCGGCCCGGCAACCTCGTGGACGTGGGACTTCGGCGACAGCGAAACCAGCACGCTGCGCAATCCGTCGCACACCTACACGCAGGCCGGCGTCTACGACGTGTCACTTACCGTGACCGGCCCCGGCGGGCCGGACACGCGGGTGCGATATGCCTACGTGTCCGTGGTGGACAATATCCCCGCGGATTTTGACGACGACAACGACGTTGACCAGGAGGACTTCGGTCATTTGCAGGCGTGCTTTACCGGGCCCTACGGCGGACCACCGGCACCGAGTTGTGAAACCGCTGATTTCGACGGCGACACCGACGTCGATCTTAACGAGTTCGCCCTGTTTCAGCACTGCATGAGCGGTCCGAACGTGCCGGCGGATCCGGATTGCGTGAACTGACGAACGAGCCGCGGGCTGGGAGCCCGTGCGGTCATGCGAATGGAGAACGAGCCGCCGTTCAACAGAAGGGCCGCGGCAACGTGTACGTGTATAGCGCTTCCCGGCGCGGTCAGAGTCCCAGCGCGATCAGAGCCGGCCTCTGTGGGGCCGGTGTTTGCCCGGATGGGAGAACCTCACGCCCCGAAGAAGCACCGGGCTCACAGAGCCCGGCTCCGAACCCTTATCCATGCTGAAACGCATCCGGCAAGTTGTCGCCACTCGCTTGCGGCAATGAATTGCCGCGGTCCGGTGGGCGCAATCAATTGGCGCGGTCCGGAGGGCGACGAATGGCTGCGGCCCGCAGGGCGGGGACGCCCGTATCAACGCGACGGAGCTCGAAGTTGTCGAAGTCCGCCTTGAAGGGGTGGCCAGAGGCGGACTTGGTCCACCCGCGAAGCCAGACGCTGATCGCGGAGGTTTCGGGGCGGACCGGCTCACTTGTATACGGAACGAAGATGCTGTGGACGCCGGGCAGCGGGGTCCAACGAATGGTGTCGGCGCTGGGGTTCTCATCCTGTCCGGTCGGGTCGATGCCCACGTAGCACGCATGCTCGACGTCTACGGGCCATGATGACCGGACGAGCCCCCAGACGCGATACGTGTCTACGTGGCTGAGCCCCTCAACGCGCTGGACGAAGCCTCCATCCACCGTGCTGCGGTCAACCTTGTCTCCCATCACGCGCAGGATGCGGTTGTCCTGGTTTGCCCCGTCGGTTACATAGCAGTGGGCGGTCCCGGCGTCGGTGGAGAAGGGCTCCCAGGCGTCGGCCCGGCCGTTCCGGGGGTTGTCCGGGGCCAGCGTGCCGGTCTGTGCATCTCCGTTTTCGAGAAGATTCTCAGGATGGACAGCGTCGTCCCAGTTGATGGCGTCGTGTTCGTACTCGATGATCTGCATGTCGAGGTCAAAGCCCACGTCCTGTTTGCCGTCCCGGTATGCAGTCCCGCCCTCGTACGTTTCGCCGGAGCACTGGCGGTAGGGGTTGAACCCGGGTTTCTCATCGCTGACGACGCCCTTGATGTTCACGTAGCCGTGGAGTGAGGCGTAGTTCTCGATGGACTCGAACTCGACGGCATAGGTCCGGCCGGGCACCAGGGGGACCTCCCCGGGGGCAAAGGCCAGACCGAAGGTTCCCCATGACGCATCGCCGGTATGAATACCGTTTCCCACGGCGATCTTTTCGACGCCAACGATGGGCCCGTCCGGGCGGGCTTGGCGGACGCGGACAACCGCCCGCTGCCGATGGATCCCGGGTTGTGATCCGCCGGTGGCGGTATAAAGGACAACACCGGCCAGACTTCGTCCCCGGGCGACGTAAGTCTGGGACCATTTGCGTGCGAACCCCGCGAACTCGCCGTATTCCATCTGAATATGCTTGTTGTAGGGGATAACGAGACCATCGCCGTCACCGGCGACGTACATCCACAGGTCGCGATCCACGAACCCCGCCTCGCCCTTGGGCCCGATTCGATAGCACCGGGCGTCTTTGTTGTCGTCGGGCCGCCAGAACATCTGGAACTTCCCGTCGGGCGACTCGGGCTTGAGAGCCACGGCATAGGTCTGGCCCGGCGTGAGCAGGACTTCGCCCGAGTTCCAGGCCGCCGACCACTCGTAGTTCTTGGCGCCCCCGCTGTCCACGTTGGGCACGGGAACCGCAGGGCCGAGCTGGTCCCATGTATCGGGCGTTCCCGGACCCTTGCGGTGGATCGACACGAGGATGGTCTGCCCCTGGGGCCCGGCACCATCCACACCGTCATGGACAACCTTGAACCCCACGTTGGTGACGCTGGTGGCTCTGGCGACGAAAGTCTGGTAGTAACAGGCGGCGGGATCGTCGTCGTAATCGCGATCGTGGAAAACGCCATAATCGCAGTTGGGGGTCACTTTCCGATCGATCCTGTCGCCGGGGCGCGTATAGATATTGGTGAATACGACCGGGCGAACGAAGACCGACGGACCGGTGAACAGGAGCGTGTATCGCCCTGCACTTCCGGTCATGTGATACCATCCGGACGGGGCCTGTTCCCAGGTCCGGTGGGCCAGCGCCTCGCTCCCGGGGCCGTCCAGGCTGGCGAAGCAGCGAACGTTGGCCAGCGGAAGGATATTCGGGTCGTCTGCGGGCCGACCCGGCGCAAAGTAATCCTCGACGATTCCCGTGTTCGGCAGCCTCGTGTCAGCCGCTTTGTGGACGCGGGCCGTCCAGACTCTTCCCATCAACAGAACCTGCGAGAAAGCGTTCGGGGGACAAGCCAGGTGCAACAAGCATACAACAGCGGGGATAAACAGTCTCACGGAAAGCTCCCTTCGTGAATAACCGTGCGTAATCGAGCACGATCGTTTGGAAACAGCTACGCCGGTGATCTGCTTTCTGGATAAAGCACCCGGAGTGGATTGTCAACTGGCAAGTCGTCGGCCGGCATGATATCGCCGATCCCGACCCGGGGCAAGCGATGATCGGCGAGTGCAGCGCGAGGGAGTTGAATCCCGGGCGCAAAAGCGGGATAATAGCTGGAGAGTGGGCATTCCCGAGAGCAAGGTCGGCCGCCGGGGGTACCTGTATCGAACAGAAGGACTGCGGCAACTTGTTGCCGCCCGCTTGCGGCAGTGAATTGCCGCGGTCCGCAGGTTTTTGCGATTCTTCGACGGGCACGAATAAGAGGGTGGCGGCAACTTGACACGACTCGATCAATCGCTTGGAGGGTTTTGTCATGCGCTGGCGTTTCCAGACGTACCTGGCGGGTGTGGTTCTGACCGCCGCGACGCACGCCGCCGCCGACTGCACGATCACCGGTGACGATACGATCGAGTGCAGCGGCACGACGTACCGGGCGGTGGACGACGAGTGCGTGCACTACGTGGATCTGGCGGCGCACACCGCCAATCACCCCGGGGTGCCCCTGCCCGATCTGGCCAAGAGGATCGCGGACAACTTCGACGCCGACGCGGTGCCGGAACCGGTCGTCGTGGAACTCACGGATTACGTCGATTGCACGCAGACCGACCACAATTTCAGGGACGACAACCTCTGGGCCGAGTCGCCGCACCCGAACCAGCCATCGCGATTGATGAACATCAGCGGCAAGACATTCCGGGTGACGGCCGCCCCGGACGACGGGTTCGCCACCTTCTACTACTCCTACGACATTGCCACGGGCGGAATCGCCGGCGTGCCCCATCTGCTGGTGGCCGAGTCCTCCAACGACCAGGAGCGATATACCAGTCTCCAGATTCATCACCCGGACGATATGGTGATCTCGCCCGACTTGCCCTGGGCCCCGCCCTATACCGGTGAGCCGACCTACAACCCCTGGGGCGATCCGTGGTGGGAGCAGAACTACCCGCGGACCGAACAGGGCCCCGTGTTCGGACCGGACGTGGGGCTGGCCGTCTATACCGGCCGCGAGCTCCCGATCGACCACCAGCCCTTCAACATCAGCATGATCTTTCATGCCAAGACGACCAGCACCCGGGTAGTCGTCTCGAGCCTGGGCTGCAACCTGAATCGCTCCGGCACCGACGGCGGGGCCGTGTCGCAGATGTGGATATTCAAGTTCGTCGATGTCATGAGCAACTCATTCCCCGTAGTCACCCTGCCGACAAACCCCGACCAGGAGCGGCACATCGGCATTTACATGACGCACCCGTGGTACTTCTACGCCCACTACGGCACGCCGGTCCGGCTGCTAAGCCATCGCCAGGAGGGTCTGCTGCGAATGGTCCAGCACTTCAAGCTCTGCGGGTTCAACCACATCGTGTTCAATGCGATCAACGGTGCCGACCGCAGCGAGAAGACGTGGTACAGCGGCAGCGCCCACTTCGACTGGAACTCCGCGGGCGATCTGCTGGCCGAGCTGCCCCCCATCGCCCAGGCCGAGGGCGTCCAACTGGTGCCCCTTATCACTTCGCTCAAGCACCCGACGCATTCCGGTGGGTTGTCGTTCTCCGGCGACTCGTACCAGAAAGGCACGGACGGTGACTACACGCGGGCGTTCGGCAACCCGACGCTGGATCCCCTTCGGCCCGAGGTGCAGCAGCTCACGTTCAATCTGCTGAGCGAGATTGCCAGCCGATGTGCGTCGAGCCCGGCGGTACGGGGCATCGGCATCCGTGCCAACGGCAAAATCGGAACCTGCTACACGTCGGACCAGGACGGCTGGCGCGGGGCAAAGCTGTCCGGCTACTCATCCTGGGACCTCCAGCAGTTCAGGAATGACACCGGCAGTGGTGTGCCGACCTCGCCTCCTGGCACTGCCTACGATTGGCTTCGGGCCCGGCCCGCGGAATGGGAAGCCTGGATCAACTGGCGGTGTGTCAAGACCCGCGAGTTCTGGCTCGCCTGCCGCGACTTGATCAAGGGCTATCGCCGCGACTTGATCTTCTACGTGCAGTGTGACCTGCCGTCCGAGGTGCCCGGCACCAACATCGAGTGGGCCCAGGGCGAAACGCCTTACAATCTGCTTCGCCACCACGGGTACGACCCGAACATGTTCGCGAGCGATGCCGGTATCGTGATTACGCGGGGCATGATGGTGGCCCTGGATCGCTTCAAGCACTCCAACCGATGGACGCCGCCCTGGGGCTCAAACTATGAGAACTACCGGTTATTCCATTACGCTCCGGGCGTGGCGGAGCTGTACGCAACCGCCGAGGGCCGGTCCTGCGAGTTTTACCAGGACTACTGGGAGGAGGCGTTCAACGCGTATTTCGAGTTCGGCTCACCGGGCGACCCCAACGGCTTCTTCCGCACCAACACCCCCGCCGCCTTCAACCGGGCCTTCTTCGCCGGCGCCGCCATGTCCGTTCGCCGGCAGGATCCCGACACGATGACCTGGCTCGGATGGAACCGCCCGACCCTCGGGCACGAAAGCGAGCTCCGCAAGTTCGCCCAGGCGTTCCGGGCCCTGCCGGCAGTCGATCCGGTTGCGTTTGACGGCACGGTCGATCCTGCGATGGACGAAGTGGTGGCGCGCTGGCACGACGATCGGCTCGCAGTCATCAACGATACCGACACCGCCCGGACCATCACGCTGCATTTTGCCGAGCCCGTGCCGGCGGGAGATGCAATCACGGACGTGGTCACCGGCGGCAAGCTCATGTCAGCCACTCAACTCGAGCGCCAGCACGTGTCGCTTGATGCCGAGGCTTACAGCCTCAATACGTTCCTGTATACCGAGGCGACCGCGCCGGTGGCGGATTTCACCACCGATCCCCTGCCGACCGATCCGCCGCTGATCGTCCAGTTCCACGACGCGTCCACCGCCACGAACATCACCGACTGGGATTGGGACTTCGGCGACTTCTCGCCCCACGGGAGCGGTCCGGATCCGTCGCACACCTACGCGGGCTACGACACGTACAACGTGACCCTGACGATCACCGCCGACGGCGGACAATACGAGACCACCAAGCCGATTACGCTGGTACCATCCCCGCCAACAGTGGCGAGCGAGTCGCCACCGCGAGGCGCCTCGATCAACCGGTTGTCTTCGGTGAGCGTGACCTTCTCCGAAGCGGTGACGGGGGTGGACGCCGATGATATGACGGTTAACGGTTCGGCGGCCACGGATTTGGCCGGCACCGGTGCCGGTCCCTACGTGTTCACAGGTTTTGCCGCGCCGGGTGTCGGCACGGTCAATGTCGGGTTGGCCTCCGGGGGCATCCACGATTTGGGCGGCACGGCTTTCGAGGGCGACAACTGGAGCTATACGATCCTGCCGCCGCCCGTGCCCGGTGTGGACAACCCCAGCTTCGAGGACAACGGAGGCTCACTCGACGGCTGGGAAATCGTGCTCGTTTTGGGGCCGGGGCCCGACAACCCGCCGTGGGACAACAGCAGTCCGTGGGGGGTT
>Ga0307434_1000533_pt1 | contig 25144 bp, 25 predicted proteins | sample SalMarWE160220MG_FD_202156 | JGI IMG/M metagenome (GOLD analysis project Ga0307434, IMG submission 202156) | Salt marsh sediment microbial communities from the Plum Island Ecosystem LTER, Massachusetts, United States - WE1603-220 | ecosystem: Environmental > Aquatic > Marine > Intertidal zone >... | reverse complement strand
CGAGGTTTCCAGGGATTGCGATAAATTCAATATCCGGATATTCCGTAAAACATTTCTGGAATGCTAACAGTAGCGCATTCATTGCAATAACTGAAATATTCGAAAACTGATCACCGAGATCGCCGCAAAACCAAATTTGTTTGATATCATTTTTATTGGCGAGCTTAAAGACATATTCAATCATATCTGCGGCCTTTTGAGCCCTGGTCTGATCTGCATTGAATTGTTTGTAATCGTGGACATGTAAATCCGAAAAAACTATTACTTTCATGTTGCTGGATTGATTTGTTTTAATGTTTTCGTGTAATTTTTAGCTGTAGCATAAGGCAGCCCGTTGAGAAACTGATAATACTCTGCTTCTGTAATTGAATGGACCTGGTAGTACTCTTGCCATTTTGCATAATCCATAACCCCATCCAGCCAATGTGCATAATGAGCATGTCCATAGATGCTTCCTATCGCTAGAGTATAACGTATGCGTGGCTGCCGCATACCAAACGCATTATTTCCCTCTGTAAAACTCTTTGAAGTGAACCAGCCTGTTTCCAAAATGGCCTGCCTCATTACAATTTCCGGGTGTTCAACATGCATTTTCAACATCTCAAAAAACAATTCTGGTGAGAATGGCTCATTCAAGGCTTTCTCCATCATCAACTTTTGTTTGACCCGCCGAATTTGTTCCGTAATTTCACTACACGTTATCTTACGTATTGGGGCATCGAGATTTGCTGTCATGCATAATAATAGCACAAACATTATATTTCTAATGTATACCATTTTAATTTGTTTTAAGCTGCATAATCTGTAATTAAATTGTTGGTCCGTTCTTTGGGCAGTCTAATCTGCAGGCCGCGCTCAGCATAGTAAGCAACTATCTTCTCTACTGCCTCTGAGAACTCCTTGGTATTCATCTGGGAAAATCGCTTCCCGGATAAAAATATTACATCCTGATCATCAATAGTCTCTACCCACATTTCATTTCCGATGACCCGCATGCGAAGGAAGGCATAAATCGCCTCCTTTGAGTGTGTCACACCTGTAGTCTCTAATAGAAACTGTACCACATCAGGTACAAGTACTCCGTGAATATACCGGTTTTGTGCTAGAGAGCGCTTCCTGTAGAACTTCTTGAATGTGATCTCAAGTTGAGTTCCCTGCAGGTGTTTCCATAAGCGCTTAGCGCGAGCAGAGTTAGAGATCGTCAAACTTTGTCCATCTGACGAGAGCTCTCCAACTACTGTTATTTCCGGGTTGCTAGACATCCTGCATATCGTCTGTCATGTTGCGCTTAACGCCAGCTCCACGTGGAGGCCTGGTTGTATTAGCCGTAACATCTGCCTTGGTCGCCGGTCTAGCTGATGTGCTTGGCCTTGTCGGCGCCGCTGTCGTAGCTTCTGCTGCCGGGGCCTCATCTTTTGGAGCATCTGCCTCAGGCTCTGCTTTCGGGGTACTAACTCCACCCCTGGTAGGCCTTGATGGCTTCGTCGCCTCAGGCTCCTTTGCATCCTTCTTTAATGCTTCTCTTATCTCAGGGAAAAGATAATCATCCTCAGTACGTTCAGCCAATACTTCTCCATACAAATATTCACCCAGGAGTCTGTAGATATAATCATCAGTAAACATTGATCCCTTACAGATATTCACTATATCTGGGGTACCTTCACCATAATACTTCGCCGGCATGGGCAGATAATCAGCCTTGCTTGCACTGTAAACGGTCTTCCGCTTCTCTCCAGTTTTACCAAGAATCAAATTGAATCCTTTATCCTTATCAAACATCAATGATCCACCCCTGGTAGTTGCTTCACGGTTGATAGCTTTCATAAGCTGAATCTTACACGTAAAAATTTTACCTTCATCATCCCTAACATACCGACTGATAGCATCGACATTTAATGTGCCCTCTGCATCATCGTTCCAAATCCCTACAATCTGATCACCTTCTAATTCCCAATCAAAAATAAGTCCTGGAATCCAATATTCAATCTGCTTACGCAGCTTCACATTCCCGTAATCATCACGGAGATCTAATAACTTATCCAGCTCAGCATTCTTAGCTGATTTCGCGTCGTCAAGACAGAGTTGAACCTGATCATGATCACTAAACGCGGTTGGGAGATTCACTTTAACTTTCCCTATCCACCAGTACGCTACCTCAAGGGCATACAATCCGTCCAGGTTGGGAAGGGGGTCCAGAATTCGAAAATCCATCGAGCCAACAATTTTGCTGGCGTTGAAAAAACTACTAGGGCCGTCTTTTTCGTCAAGGCCCGCTTGAAATTCTTTTAATTTGTTCTGATCAATCATAATAAATAAAATTTTTAATGCAATGTGTTAATAAACGTATCAAATTGTTTTAAATGTTAATCCTTTTGTATGATTATATTTACCTTTTAAGACACTGTGAACTACCATCACCTAAAGGAGATGGCTTCGGGAGTCGTCACTCCGACTAATGTCGGCAGTTCGTCCTGATTTTTAAGTCTAGGTTCCCTAGACAAATGATTTTTTAAAGCGAATGTTTTTATGTTGACAGCAGCATTAATATCACGATCAAGAACAGAACCACAAGAAGGGCAATTCCATTCCCTGTCTTTAAGTTCTAACTCTTTATTGATATATCCGCAGTTAGAACAAGTCTTTGAGGATGGATCAAAGCGACCTATCTTTAAGATGTTCTTTCCATACCACTCCGCTTTATATTCCAGCATAGTTACAAACATTAACCATCCTGCATCACTTATTGATTGTGCAAGACAGTGGTTTTTTACCATACCGGAAATATTCAAATCCTCAATAGCGATAGTTTGGTTCTCACTAATCAATTTAGTTGAGGTTTTGTGTAGAAAATCTTTACGTTGGTTAGCTACTTTTTCATGCAATGTAGCCAGCCTGAATTTTGTTTGCTTCCCTTTGTACTTAGAACATCTGCGCTGTAAATATTTAAGTCTTGATTGTGCTTTACGTAGAAATTTAGGATTATCAAACTCGCTCCCATCGGAAGCCACAAGAAATGTTTTGATTCCCAAGTCTATTCCTACTGTTGTATTTTCAGTGATCTTTACTTTAGGCTTATTTTGTTCATTGGTCTCACAGAGTATAGAAACAAAGTATTTTCCTGTTGGCGTTCTACTAATTGTAGCTTGCCTTATTAATCCTTTGACTGGTCGATGCAAAACAATTAAAATCCCACCTTTAAATTTTGGAATAATGAGTTTATCCCCGTTTAATGAAACACTTTGCGGTATATGGAATGACTGGATTCTATTATGCTTAGATTTAAACTTGGGGAAATTAGCCCGTCCTTTGAAGAAATTAGTAAAGGCATTATCTAAAATACGAGTGACAGCCTGTAAAGACTGGCTGTTAATCTCTTTTAGCCATACTAATTCATTTTTAAGATCAGGAAGTTGGTTGTTAAGATCAAAACAATTGAGATTAACCCTATTCCCAGTATATGCAATTTGCTTAGTTTCCAAAGCTAAGTTCCACAGAAAACGACAGCTACCGATATGTTTATTTATCAATTCGGCTTGTGTTTCTGTAGGATACAATCTATATTTAAAAGCCTTTAACATTATACGAAGATATTTGTCGTTTGCAACTTTATTCAATTTTACAGAATATTTTCAAGAAAGTTTCATGATTTTCTATGTTCTACAACAGAAAAATCCACTATTTACTAATATCCTACATAAAACGATTCATCCACTGCCTGAAGGAAATGGTTTTCTCGTTAAGACAGGATAATTCTCAAATCCTACTATTAAAGTGTGAATTATCATTATTGTAACCACCCCCAACTTTCTTTACTAGATTCAAAATCTGCTTTCATAGGCAATGATAAAGTCATATCAAAGTATGTTTCAATAGGTAAGTTCTCCATAACTATTTTGATCAAATTAATCGTTTCTTCCAGAATATCATCTGGTATATAATAAAGTATCGAATCATGTATCGTATTGACAAAAATCACCCGCTTGTCCAAAATGGGCTGTAATAGGGCAAATGCAAATATAGTCATTTCGCCGGCTGTACCCTGGATCGGAGAATTAATAGCATTCCGTTCCGCGTGTCCGACTTTAATTCTGTTAAAACTTTTTAGATCGGGTAGTCTTACTTTTCTCCCGAACAAGGTCCTGACGTAACCAAATTTCCGCGCCTTGGCCTTATAAGTATGGTGATAAGATAATAGACCTGGATATAAATCAAAGAAATCATTTCGTCGTTCCTCTGCTTTCTTTTTACCCATGATAATTCCATATTGGACCCTGGCATAGTCCCGGTACCCGCCGGCAGACATCCCGTAAATGAGTCCGAAATTCTCAGCCTTAGCCTCAAACCTACTCTCTTTCCTCTCTTTATCATCCAGCTCTTTCCACTTCGCCAGGGATAAGCCCTTGGCATTAGCCGCTGTAATTTCATGCAGATCCTGATCAGCCAGATAAGCTTTCATCATTCGCTTGTCCTGAGAGTAATGAGCTATCAATCGCAATTCTGCCTGAGAATAGTCAGCTTGGGTCAAAGTATACCCTTCAGGAACTGTAAAGGATCTCTTCACTCGTTTTACTGCCTCCTCTACTACTTCATATTTAGTCCGGGCGATAATATTCTGTAGATTTGGATTATTAGAACTTAATCTACCGGTTTTTGCAATATGCTGATTAAAACTCGAATGGATCTTATTATCTTTACCCATTTTATCACGAATAGATATCAAATAAGTGCTCAGGATCTTAGTCAGCTGGCGATAAGCCAATAAATTATCCAGGAAGCTTGATTTATCACGAATATAATTCAATACTTCTTTACCGGTACCGCTCTTCAATTCACCGGTTATAGGGTCCTGTGGGGGATCAAAAGCAAAGCCTTTAATTCCATATATCAACTCATTCATCTGCAGTGGACTAGCAAAATTAATAGGTTCACTAGAGGTAACACTACCAGTTTTCCAGGCGTTTATTTTCAGTTGAAGTATAGCTATCCTATTAAGGCTGGCCTCCTTTGGCGTAGGACCATATTTTTTCTCCTTCTCCTTTGTTATCCTAGCCTGAATTTTTATCTGCTGCGCTATATCAGCCACCATTAATTCCTGCTCAAGGATTGATACTCGCTTATCCCTGCAATCTGCCGGGGTCTCTGCAAACTCCCTCTCACCCTCTCGCACAATCTTATCCTCAAGTTTGGTAATCATGTTATGTTTAAACACCTCATCCCTGTGCGCCTGAAACTTTTTCACGGTCTTATTGTGTCGCAGTTTCTGCTCCTGCTCAATGATATCAGCTTCTGTAGCTACGATAGCATCGTTTAAATACTGCCTATCTATGAGCATGCCATTCTGTTCAGCCTGGAATAAGGCCATGGTTGCCGGAACTGTGAGAGTCCTGAATAAATTATATACTCTAGGATGTTCCTTTAACATAATGTTTGTGAAGTATACATAGAGGCGAAGGGTGAGATCTGAATCAAGTGCACCATACGGAGCCAGTATTTCCATGGGGATGTCCTCCCATTTAGTTCCCTGTAGCTTCTTCTCATACCCTGCGAATGCCGGGAAATGCACACTGACAAGATACTTTAATCCATTTGGCGTAGTCTCATCCAACAACTGTGCCATGAGCATGGTACAGTGAAACCGACCTTTGAATTGCTTAATACCTAGTTTGACAGCACAATGCATGTCGAACTTTACATAATGACCAATTTTAATGATGTCCGGGTTACCGAACACTTTTTCGTCAAGGGCCATGGCTACATGCCGAATATCATCGGCAGACATATCTTCCAAATCTAAGAAAATGGCTGATCCTATTTGATATGTTAACGCCAGGCCCCTGAGCCGAAAATTTGGATCGAAGGTACCCATATCTGTAAGGGTTGTTGTCTCAAAGTCAAATGATACAACAGATGCATTGCTCAGGTATGGTAGGTACGGGAGCAATTCCTGAAAGGTATGGATTATTTCGAACTCGTTTTCCGGTTCTTTAATTTCTTCTCCGCCAGCAACCATATATGCCCGTTGAATCGATTCGGCATAAGGTGCGAGCTCTGATGGATGGCTGGATATGTAACCCGGGGAAAGAAGAGGAACAATCATTCTACCATTCCACTCCTTTATCTGTCCGGACATTCTTTTAATACCCTTAACTCGTAATGTGTGATTCAGGGCTTCCTCACCACATACGAACACAATGTCTGGATTATAGCTATCAATCTTATTAACAGCCCCATCATTCCCGGGCCAATACTCAAAAGACAGTTCATCCTCTGGTATACCAATCACGCTCACCATCAGTGTTTTGAGTGTATCTCTGTAGAGTTCCTGAGAGGAACCTTTATCTATGAAAGTCAATATTTTAGGCATTTATCAGAATCTCCCCGTGTTCAGAACACTTTAAATTATTCATTTTTAATGATCTTTCAATAAATAGCTTGACCATAAAATCATCTTTGGTGTTAGCTAGATCCTTAACATATCGCATCAGTTCCTCATACGACATAGGTTCCCCCTCATTCTCATACTTGGACACCAGCTTAGACACTTTATCCCAATCCACTTTTTTAAAATCTAAGAGGTCCAGGGGCAGCGATTCGTCAAATTTTTTAATTTTCGGAATCACTACCGTTTCCTGGTATACAACACCACAAATATCAATGTCTGCACATACACTGCAGAGAGGGTGTTGGGGGTCCCACGCTTTGCCAAAGCAATCATCTGATTGAGACAAATCCTCAATGTTGAGTGGTTTCAATCTACTAATCTCTGTTTTTTTTGATCTCTTTTGTCTTACCATTGAAATACAAAATTACGGTAAATATTTTAATTATGCAAGGGTTCGCGAGTAATTTTTTGAATTTCTTTTCGATTATAATGCTCAGTGACATCCAGTTGTTCTCTTTTATACACCGCCCGGCGGGACCTGGAGTGGTTTTCAACATATGGTCCAATGTCAAAAAAATCATGCATAATAAAATCCTTAGTATCCTTATACAAACGTTCCAGTCGTCCCATCCACTGCTTCAAATCCACTTTAGCCTTCCCACCCGCGGCGTAGATTAGTTTAGATATTATGGGTATATTCACACCCTCCTTAAGGATAGTGGTACTCACCAATGTCTTGATCTCACCATTTTTAAATTGCTCTATCTTTTCTTCCCTCTTCGGATCATCACCATAAACAAAAGTTATCGAGTTAATACCCAATAACTGCAAACTGGCAGCTAATAATCGTCCATGCTCGATATAATTCACCGCGATTAAAGTAGATCCTTCATAATCCTTCAGAATATCATACATAATTGCAACACGCTTTGCTGATTTAAAAATCCTGGAATACCTAACCGAATCATAACTACTGTCATCAGCATGCATTTCATGACATAAATGCATGTGAATCTTAGCCTCCAGACTAATTCCCTTATCCATTAGTTCTCTCTTGCTGATATTAAAGAGTTCTGGACCGGAGAGGCCTATGGATACCATTTTATTTACAATCGCATTAGAATCGAAAGGAGTACCCGATACGAAAAGACGGATCGGGGCCGGTACATTCTTGAGTACGCCCTGATAAGTTTTGGACCCGGCCAGATGACATTCATCTACAGCTACTACATTGAAAGCAGCCATATCCTTCTTGACGTTCACACTACTTTTTATCCTATTGTAAAGAGTCTTAATCATTCCAACTGTAACGATATTAGGTTTATAGGTACTCGCGTTGATAATTCCTACATCCCCATTGAACACATCTTCAAAAGCCTCTACCAGCTGAGTAAATATAGTCTTATTATGGATCAATACCAGCATTCGGTTATTACCTTCCAGATTGAGGAGCAATCCGGCGATTACAGCCGTTTTCCCCGCATTTGTTGCAGCATTTACAATCCCTCTGGGAAAGGCAATTTGCGATTCGCGAATCGTGATCCACTTATCCATTGAGGCAATGGCATGTTTTTGATGCTCATAATCCCCTTCAGCTATCATAGATCCAATGTGAGTTATTAGCTCACTTTTGAATGGCGGAATCTCCCCACGTTCATCAACTACCTCAATCGGCAAATCCGGATAATCTCTTTCCAGTACCGTTGCAAGTAATGGAAGGAATCCGGTCGCCATCTTACCAGTTGGAGTGATAAAGTACCGCTTACCATCCCATTGCCGTTTTTTATACGCTGAGGCAAAATAAGCTCCAGGTACATTCACGGACATATAATCCCGAAGAACTGTCTTGATCCCGGGATATGCCATCTCATCATGCCCGCTTATGACGAGATTGGTTTGAATATTACCTACAATAATCTTCAACGAATTGCATTAAAGGCTCTGTGAAGTTTTCTCCAAATATATCCCCGTTATTATCTACGACGAGATCAAAATCATAACCATCTAACGCTGTCTCAGACACATGATCATCGCCATCCATCACAGGCATGGTCCTTTCAACCCGGATCACATACCCACCCTGGTCTTTGATAGCCTCATATTCGTTCGGAAATCTGGTATCCGGAATAATAATAAATTTTTCCTTCCTAGCCAGGATATCTCTCATAACCTGAAACACCCAAAAATTCGGGTGGAATAGAGCCCTGAAGCAATCAGTGCCTAACAGCTGAAGGATTTGTCGCCCAGTCATAAATATAGCGGCAGCTATTTCATATTTCTTATCCTTGTTGGCATCTGTAAAAAAGTGGTAGGGAGGCAGTCCTAGCATCTCTGCTGCTGCGATCTTCAACTTAGTGGCCCAATACATCGTCTTAGTGTTCGAACCTCCCAGAAGGCTGCTAAGGTACATTGCTGCGGTGTCTTTTCCGCGTCTCTTCTTTCCTGAAATTCCAATAATTAATTTGCTCATGATCCTGTTTTTATGTACTCGTTTTTATATTTCTCGATTAATTCTGTACGTTTATCAGATACCACTTTAAGTGATCCCTTAACTATGGTACGCTTGCCTCCAGTATTCGCCTGATACCAGAAGTAATGATTTCCTTGGGTAGGATTCTTATGAATCTTACTAATAAATACTCTAATCTTCTTCTTCAATTTCGTCATAATAATCTATATTTATTTGCGGGTCGGATTCTATGATAGCGGTCACAAATTTATTGTATTCCTCCGGGGCGTTCTCAAACCGATAAGCCATGATTTCATCGAAATCCTCAAACGTGACAATCTCATGGATTTCCATGTTATCCAGTTTTTCGTGACAACCGTGATGCTCCCCCCAATCCTGGCACCTGGGAGATATGTTCTTCTTATCTGTCTCAAGATGTTTAAATCGACTTTTAGGTAGGTTATGTGAATGGCCCCATGAGATGCCACTAAGATTTCTGTGGCAACTAGTACAGACCATACAGCCCAACTCATCAATCATTTCTTCATCAATTTCTTTGCACACTCTCGCGTACTCGGCCTTAATTTTAGCCTCTTTGGCGCTTCTCGCCTTTAATGGGGATTTTCTTTTCATTTTTTACGGTTTCAAAATGTTGACGCTCAGCGTCATTAGTGTATTCTTGACCTTTACTGGCCATATATTTCGTGTATGCAAGTTTGGCATTATCACCATATAACTGAGAGAATTCCGGCATAGAGTTCATGAAAGTCCACTTATCGAACTGGGCATCCATCCAATCATTTATATCAGCACTAGATTTTTTAGCGTCATGCGAAGCCTGAGCTATATCAGCTAGTTGATCCTGATTCACCTCCATGCTCAAATTATGGAAGTTTTTGAGCGAACGATCCCAGGCAGCGTGGGCTATCTGTGTCTGTAACGGATCTACTAGTTTCAATATTTCCATGTTCTCATACCGGTCCCGGATCTTATAATCAGCACCCTTCATCCGGTATATGGTAATCTTGCCCGCACCGATAATCGTTATGCCGAGTCCCACATAAATTTTGAACGCCTCAGTCGTGGATTTTATTTTGTAATCCTTCGCAAAATTGTGTGCAGCTGTGGCCACCTCTTTTAAAGCCAAATATTGTTTAGTACCTTTATGGATCGGCGTAGGCCTCCTATCATGATTCCGAAGAGCGCCCATATACACACTATTAAATTGCGCTACTATATTATCAGAGGTAGCTGCTGTCCTGGCAATTTTAGATGCTGTTTTAGCCTTGACAGTAACAATCACTCTATTGTTTAATTTAATTTTTGAAGATTTCAACATTAAGGCTGATACAAAATCCTCAGGAAAAGTTATCCCTTCTTCCTTGCATATTCGTAACAGGTCTGATCGTTTCACATGTATTGCCGGATCTCTATCCATCTTTTAATCCTTTATAAAGCCCGGCCCAGGTCAAATAATCAGTCTTATCGACCAATCTTTCCACGGGAAGCTTTCCTATACCGTTAACATCCTTACCGGTTGTATTTAATTGTGAAAGGTCTATTACTTTTACTTTTTTATGCTTATACAACTTCTGGGCCTGCTTCAGCCCTTCTTTATATGCTCCAATATCCGGAATGACAACCACTTCCATCACGGGGGATTCGATGATCGCTGTGCTCTGATAAACACTCAAATCCAGGCCCTGGTATGAAATTCCATTAGGTCCCAAGGTCGCCGCGTCTGCCCAGCCCTCAGTTAAATAGACACTATCATAAAGATGCAGGGCCTCCTCATTGAATAAAAACTGTGATTTCCCTACTCCGAACAACTCCTTTGGAGGATTCTTGTACCTGGGGAAGTTTCCCATAAAATCCCGGGCCAGATAGTACACCAGCTTGCCATTCTTTTTAAGTGGGATAATGATGTACCCGAAAAAATTCTTTTTGTTATCCTCATGCTGGTCAATACAGTAGCCTACTCCCAAGTTGTCCAAATGCTCCAGGTCAAAGCCACGACCTGATAAATAAGTCCTAGCTCTATCTCCAATGACACCCTCCCCGCGTAACAGGCCTTGATATCCGGCGGGAAGGGTGACATCAGAAACTTCAACCTGACCATGTTCCCTGTAAGTATACTCCAATGGTAGAGCTTCATACGATTCAAGTATTTCATACGCCTCAAACCTTCGAACACCCTCTATATTCTGTATAAAATCAATAATAAATTGTCGGTCAAAACACCCTTTCCAACACTTAACCAGATTATATTCGAAGGTAACCGCCAACTTCATCTCACCACATAAAGGGCATATCCCATCATACCAACCATTAGTTGATGGCCTGAGTGGCCCATGTACTGCATCAAAATACGCGAACGCCTGTCCTTCATTAATCATCCTCTAGATTTTTATAGTACGCCTCTTTGTCAACTTCCTGTACCTTACCCACAGCTTCATCAACATGGATCACACATTGATTCTGGCCATCATATTTCTCCCCCTCTCTCTGCACCACTGAAACAATCCGCCTAATCTTTGCCTGGAGTTCTTCCTTAGTGGCGCAGATGGCAAATACAGCATGCGCATTCATGACCTTACCAAAGTCCTCATTCAGGTCCTTCATGTCAAATACTTTCTTATCAATGGCCGCTTTGTTCACTTGGGAGGGCGCTATAGCGAATGTGGAGAGTTCTGTATTAAGGGCTATTACTTCGTGATATACTTTCTGGATCTGGATTCTGGTATCCCTTCTCCGATCATCAGGATTAGTCGGTAGGAAATGATCGATGGAATCCCATATGATTATATCCGGACTCCAATTCCTTGTTTCTTTTATGTAAGCAAGTCTGTTTTTTACATCGCCGACAGTAGCTGTATTAGCTGGCCAGTAGTCTATGAACAGATCTCCACCGTCAGGACTAAACAATGTACTGTATTTCTTAAAATTATGTAGTGTGATATCTGATTCACCACTCATTCGAAGGTCATAAGCAGTGCATTCCATGATGGACATCTTTGCTCTGCGTCGAATAGATCTCTTACCATTCTCGCCATCAGCATAATAGACCTTGTATCCATCTCTGGCATACTCTACAGCTAATTTGATTATAAATCCGGTTTTGAAATGTTTTGGACCCGATGCAAAAACAACCAACTGTGGAGAGTAGAATCCCCCCGCTGCGGTCATACTATTGAGGTCGTATAGGAATGTCGGGGCTCCGTCTTCCAGGTCGTCACTATGAAACCGACGGTCCTCAATAAGTAGCCCATCAGTGTCCGCTGCAGCATTTTGACCAATCAAGTTCAATTGCCCCAACTTTGAGGTAAGCTGTTCCAGGGAAAGCTTCTCATCCCCGTAACTCATGATATGTTTATCCGCCTGTTTATTCTGGATCTCGCTGACAATGAAATTATCTATATATGCTCGATCTCTGGCGTTAAGTGGATCTTTGAAACTTGCGAATATTTTAATTAATTCTCCGCTTATTGTCTCGGGTAAATCTTTGGTACTGCTCAGATCCTCCTGTAGCAATTGCTCGGCAACTAGTGGCGTAGGCGTATCACCGTATTGTTTAAAATACTTATAAAGTGTGTCAAACGCAATCCTGTGTGTTACAAGATCAAATACGGAACTGTCTAAATGCTGAAAATATTGACCACTATTGGGGGTCTGTAACAGGTACTTTAGAATGTTCGTCTGAAATTCTATCGTCATTCGTCAGCCTGTTTATTATTTTAGCCGGAATGGCCCTCTTCACTACATTGGCTGCTTGTCTCCATCCTAATAGACCAGCAGATATGGTAGTAGTCTTGAGGAATACTTCCACGGCTAAGTCCTTATTAGTTTTTATTATGATAAAGGAGATAATGGAGCCAACAATAAGTATCACGGTTGCCACCAATTTCGACCAAGTTAAAGTTATTGCCCATTTCATTAAAATAGGACTTTAAAAATAAGTATACCAACACTCACTGCACCACCGGCTGTCCATAAAAAACGCTCTATACGAACTATACGTCTATGATCTTTTACTCTTTGCCTTACCAAACCGTTAGGATGATATTCATCGCCTTGAAGAGCCCTGTCAATACGATCAACAGTTATTTTAAGGGATTGAATATCCTCTGCAGTCTGATCTATTACATCCGATTTGCTGCATTCATACGGGCAGCTGTTGGTACTTTCTGAAGTCATTTTTCTTTATTTTGTCAATGCGGCTTTTGAAGCTTTTCCTTCCAGGAGATCCCAGGCTTGACCAACCACAATAGGATACATATATTTTCCAATTACTTCTTTAATTGTGGAAATTTCTTCAGATTTCAAAGTAACCTCACCACCATTTGCTACTTTCGTAGCTAAACAATAACGTTCATATTTCTGTTCTCCGGTCTGCTTCTCATCCAAAGCCAATAAGGCCTGCTTAGCCGCGCCAGCTAATGTCAAATCCTCTTGCTTATCGTCTTTCAAAGGGTCCCCTTCAAGCTTAGTTAATACTAGACTAAAATTAATTTTTGCCATCTTAATTAAATTTATGAAATGTTAAACATTAATACAAAAGTAGTCTTTTTTATTGTAACTTCCAAACCATTACCATTTAATCATAATCTATTCCGTAAGTTCGAATTCCATCGTATCCATCACTGGCTATTAAAATATTTGGAGCCCCACTCCATATAAATAATCGTTCAACTATACCTAAAGCCTGTGACCCAATGTAATCAAGGTCATCATTAACATTGCGTTTATATCTAAGAACATTTGAACCGTCAATATAATAAAGATAATTTGCAGCAGAATGATAAGCTGGATGTTTCCGAACCCCCGACCCCTGACGATATTCTTGAGTAAGAGTTCCTGAGCTATGAGAATAGACTATTGCTCCATCTGCGTCCGAACCCACAAATAACAAACCACTATTACTATCATAAATAATACTGTTTCCAACAAATGTTCCTGTGTTATCGTTATCAACTCTAGTAAGAACTCCAGTAGTTATATTTCTTGTAAAAGAAGTGATGCCATTACTACCCACGACAAAAAGATACCCATCTACATAAACACCTTTATAATAAAATGCAAGATCAGCATTATATACATCTTTGAATGTTAAATTACCATTAATATCATATGTAAAACTATGTATTCCATATGTACTAAGGCCAAACGGCTGTGTAACAAATATAAGATTACTTCCATCACCAAAAATATGATGCGCACCAGTCTCAGTGCTAGCCTGTATAACGTCTGCCGCCACCATTACTCCTGTTACTGTATTATAAGTATATGACCTCAAATAATTAACATCAGCAACACTATCTTGAGAAGTTAAAAATAATTTACTACTTTGAGTCCAAACATCAATAAAACCCTCATTCCCAGGTGCGCCCGCAGTATTTTTTAACGTTAACATTCCTAAAGTAGATACATCATAACAACGAACCCCAAATTCCATACAAGCAATAAAAACCCAATGCTGATTCCCATGAAGCCCCCAATGATAACCGGCCTGATCATCATGATCTCCGGCTGTAAGTACACCTGTGCCTGGGGTACCATAATTTCTGAAATTACTTAAACGATCTTTTGCTACGCTATATCGCCAATCAAATTTATTATCTACAGCTGCTGTAAACATATCCCCAAGACTGTAAAGTTCAAGATCCCACTTACCAAGATCAGTATCAATGTAATTAGCATCAATAGTAATAGTAGTATCTGTACGGGCCGTAACAGTATGTGTACCGTTATAATATGTTGAATCTGTTATAGTTATACGACTACCAATTACAACATCACTATTAAGTGCGCCATGTAACATTGCTTTACCCACCGAATCAGTAACCCAATCAAATAGCCCATTCTCACTATCCTCAGAAAGAACTACATCAACATCAGACAGTGCAAATGTATCTGTATCTGGAACTTTAGCCATTTTCTTCTAATTCTTTAACTCTTAATTTTAAACCCACAATCTCTTTTCGAAGTTTATCTTCAATAGTATCAACTTTACAATTTAATCCTTGTACACCGGCTATAGCTAATGCAGACATCCTACCATACGAAAGCGATAAAAAACCGTCACTATCGTCTTTAACAAGCTCAGGAAAGAGTTTTTGTACTTCCTGGGCGATAAATCCCGTATGAATATAATCATCACTTTTATCTTTCCATCTGTAAGTAACAGGATTTAATTTCAATACTGATTCAAGTCCATCAGGTACAGTTTGATAAACATCTTTTAATCTTTTATCAGAACTCTGAACAAAATCATGTGCCCACCAATCGCCGTCTGAACGAAGCTCGGCAATCTTTATAGCACTTCTGTACCCTCTGAATAATGTATAACTTGTTCCGGATGCTGCATCAATATCTACTCTAATACCATGCCCAGTTGGGTTATCTTGATCAAAATAGGCTACATATTGAGTCCCTATATCATGATACACGTATAGTTTCGCAGTAGCATTTATGGCGCCTATATCGATATCCCCACTAGCATATACTGATCCACCGACATATAAATCATAAGTAGCAGAAGGAGTCGCAGTTATTCCTACATGACCAGTAATTCCATTAATTTCTAACCCTTGTGTTGATATATTGCTACCAAATCTCATATTTTTAAAAGCAGGCCCCGTTTCGTCATAATTATATATTGAAATCCAATCTGCTACATTCATAGCCCATGTACATCGTTGACTAGTATCAGTAGTATTATAGAAAACTGGACTTCCAACAGTAGTTTTTAATGACCCGGCTATATGTAAAGTGGTATCATCCCATGTAAGATTAACTGATCCACCAAATGCGCCACTATCATTAAACTGAATATGAGTATCCGATCCAGCAGGATTAGCTGCCCCACCAGCAGGAACTGTCCAGTTTCCTACACCATTCATATATTGTGTAGCTATATTTGAAAGTTTTTTTAGAAATCCATGTTTAACAATGGTAGCATTCAGCGTAGTGGTATCACTACTAGTATGGTAAGTAGCTGAATCCATCGCATGAGCAGTAGGAGTTCTAGCATTAGATAAACGCGCATCATTACCCACACAAAATGTATAAACAGCTGTTCCAAATGTTCCGGTAGTTATTAATCCTGCGGTGCCTGTAATAAGAGGAAGATTAGCTGCAGCTCCAATATGACCTGTATTACTTATCCCTCCATGTGAATGGGCAGTAGGCGCATCCCCAACATACATAAAAGTACCATTACTACAAGCAGCATTAAAATTAGTTTTAGTATCTGATATTCTTCCCCCTAAAACTGAAGGAGTAGTACCAAGATTCCCAAAATTAAATACTCCCCAAGATAAATCTGTACCATCTGTTCTAAGTAAATGAGTAGCAGTTGCAGATATATTTAAAACATTCCATTGTGTAGAGTTATCCCCGTATATTATATCACCTCTTGTAACGGCTACATTTGCTGTATCAGTATGTGTCGCACTTAGTAAAGCATGGTTAGTTCCGCCTGTAGGAATTGGAGTATTTATCCAAGCAGATCCACTCCACTTCATTATATCATCTGTAGCTAATGAAGTAATAGTAATTATCTGACCATTAAAATAATCATCAACATACCCTTTATCTGGAATCCAACGATCACCAAGAGACATTCCATCAGTTTTATAATCAGCAGCATACTGAAATCCTATTGAACTAATAGCATCAGTAATTGTCATAGCAGATGCCGTAATAGCTATAACTTTCTGATTAGAAGTATCATCTAATGTTAAATTTACCAAAGCATCATCAACATATAATGATCCATATCCCCCAGTATAATCAGCTCCAGACCATGAAACAGTATTAAATGATTTCCCGCTATCACTAATTTCAGCATAAACAGATCCTGTAGCGGCATGTACCGATTCCACCCTCCATCTATAAGTGTTATTACCAGTAATAGTCCAGTTTCCGGTAAGTGTACCGCTAAAATTGTTAATAGCATATCCAGAAGGATCAATAAATTCTACTGCATCAGGAGTTGAATTAACCATTACTAACCATCCTCCCACACCGCCTGTCCAGTCCGCAGGAGTATCGGTATCTCCAATGAATGTTGCAGATCCTACAGAACTTGTAAGATCATATGTTGTTGCACTATTTTTAAAATACAACTTATCATCAGCGGAATCCATATAAATAAATCCCTGCGTCGCAGCAGGCGCTGGCAATCCTGTAAGAGCGCGTTCACTGATTAATAATTGACCGCCACCATATACGGTAAATACTTCCGTACTATTATTTTTAAATATTGCTACTTTTGATCCTTCAGTCGAAAGAGTATTTTCAGTATCAAAACTATAACCATAGGCCCCCGCCCCATCACTTACATAAGGCTGGAATATCATCTGATCGGCACCGCCTGTGTAAATAAGAACTTGTCCACCAGATGTAATTGTTACATGATCAGTTGCATTCGCTGCATATATATTATAGGCATAGAATTCACCGTCAAAATTTAATCTATTAACAGCACTAATAGGATTGGTTGCACTTGAATCAAAAGCCCCTGTAGTCTGAGCAGAGTACGGAGCATAGGCTGTTCCGTCCCAGTCAAGAATATTATCCGTCGGAACTGTACCTGGGGGAATTGACCACCCACCATCCGCATTAAGATAATTATCTGTTCCACCACCGGATTGAGGGAAAGTCATTGTTGGGGTAGTACCGGCTGTGAATGTAATGAAATTAGTATATGCAGTACCATCAGTATCATATGCAGCCAAACTATAAGTATTATCAACACTGGTTTGAGTTCCGATAACTTTAGTAGAAGTAATAACTGTATCACCCTGAAGATTTATTAATCCTGTCCCTGTATAAAATGAAATATTAGAATTGTTTCTACCTATTAAGCTTATTCCTTCTGCATTTACAGTAACAGCTCCAAGATAATTAGAACTCGTTCCGATATTAAGTGCATATGTTCCTGCTACAGCATTAGTTAAATCAGTTGTTCCTGTTAATGGTCCGCCCAGTTTAACAACACCCGCAGACTCAGCTAATCCATTAGTAAATGTATACGAAACACTACTTACAGCAGCATCAACATACCCTTTATCTGGTATCCATCTAGCACCAATAGCTGCGCCATTAATCGAATAATCAGCAGCATACTGCATTCCTTTAGTATCTTGAGCATCTAATATCTGTATAAGTGACCCACTTATTGTTATAGACTTATCAACAGAACTGGCATCGGAAGCTTTTAATAATATAGAATTTTTACCTATTGATATTTGGGTCTGCGCCCCGGTCCAATTATCATTAGCGTAAACTTTTAAATCAACAGAAGCATCTGAATGAAAAGCAAGTTTAGCAGAATCAGTTCCTGTCCAAATACTTCCTAGCGTTAATTTGTTGGTAGGATCTCCATATACATTAGTAGCTTGAGTTAATGTACCTCCCAATTTAACAGCGCCGGCAGTTTCTGTTAACCCGTTCGAAAATGAATAAGTCGGTAAAGCGCCAATAGCAGCATAAACAGCAGCAGAAGTGGGCATATGTGTGGCATCATTGGTTAGAGTCCCCTCAACTGTATTCACAGCTGAGCTGCCGGTCATGATTGCGTAGACGCCTGGAGTTGCCCCGCGTAAGCATATTCCTTGTGATGAAAAGTCTCCGTCGATCACAACGTCCCCAGCTGCTTCAAAAGCAGTATCACCAGCATTCCTTCTGACGAAGTTTCCTGCCGGTATGTCTAATTGTGTCGGTATTGATCCAAATCTAGCCATTATTTTATTTTAATAAATTGTTGTACCATATAATTCCGCGCCATAAATTATTGTTTCAGGCAAAGGCGGTATTAATTCCTGTAAAGCAATAGTTTGATTATATGCATTCATTATTGTAATATCTTCCTGTGTATATGTCGCAAAATCTGATTTCTCAATAGTTAATACAAACGGATTTAAATCAACTGTTGTTCCTTTTGCAGCACTTTCCGGGGGACCCACAGGTAAAGGCTCATTTCTGTATCCAACCACATAAAGAGATATTTTACCATTAACATCAGTTGTATCAGAATATTCCGTATCCTCTGTATCTGTAACTTTTACAGTAGCGCCAACCACTGCAGCACCATCTGAATCAACCACCTTCAAATCAAAACTAAACCAGAATTTAAAAAGCGGCCTGTCTATAAGAGATGCAGGAGACCTAAATGGAGTTACATATTCATCAAGACTAGTTAAATTAAGAAAATCCACTACATCATCAGGGTCAGTATAACTCGGATGAATAGCATAATAAAGATTACCGTATCTTCCAGTAGTTGCATCTATATACACATTCTGGAGTTCTGCTAATTCAGGGTCATTCAAATTTGCGTAATTCCAAGGAAATTGTAAACTAATGCGACCAACATTAGCATTCTTAACCCAATTCCCTACTACGCTTTGGTAAAAAGTTATAGTATATCCACCAAGATGTGCATCCGTATCCTCCCAACTTTTAAACATCCAATAAAGAGAGGAACCATCTCTTGTTAAAAGACACTTGGAAAAACTATTAAGTTCGTTTAATTTAAGACCTGTAACGATATGACAATCTGTGAGGTTGCCTCTTATTGTACTATAAGTCGCAGAAACCTGATCCCATCTTATTTGACAACGCTCATAAGTCAATCCCGCTAAATCACCAATACCATAGTGTGCCCCATAATAAATTATGGTTAAACCTTGAAACGGAATGGTCACTGCGTCATCCCAACTTATATACGCATTAAGGATAAATATACCAGCACCATACTCAAAATAATCTTCAAAATAATCAGTAAGCCTAAGGTCGTCAACAAACTCACTAACAGTTTTATCATAAGTCGTATCATCGAATTCTATATAAAGACGACCTATTTCTATACCTTCCATCGAATCAATATATTCTCCAAGAATTTGAGGATGATAATACATCATCTCCCTATAACCAAGTTGAGTATATGGAGTAGTAACTATAAAATCCTGTGTTTGATATCCCCATGAACCAGCACCATGACTCCATTTTGGACCGCTTGTACTAAAAACTATCGGTACAGTGTCCATAGTCATCATCAATCCACCATTAGTATACCCTAAACTTGGTTTACCGCCTGTAGTTTCCCAATCACCAGAGTCATCAGCAATAAATGCAGTATTGATAACAAAACTATCATAGTCTAGAACTTCCTCTACTGTCCAGCTACCATTGTAATTTGTACTGCCAGATATATCAATATCATCAGTCCAGAGGCAATGATCCGCTGAGATAACCTTAATCTTATTTCCGCTATCATAACTTTCAACACTGGTAAAACTTCCGATAATTTTATGATGAATCTTTATTGACCTATTTGTTGAATCTGTAGTAATATTTACCTCATCTGCAATAGGACCAAAAGCACCACCGCTTCGAGTTACGGCTGCTCTTGTATAATATCCGGTAAAATAATATGTCGTATCAGCAGCAAGACTTCCCCCTGCCTCAAGAGACAACGATAATATAGGTTTCTTTGTTTTCCAGACTCGAAATGCCATTACAATTTATTTATATATTGTTCCAACTGAGCATATTTACTATCATATTTTGATGGTAAAAGTCCTGCATCTTTGATTGGTTTTATTCGATTATAAAGATCAACTATTCGACTATTAGTATTCTCAATTACTCCATCAACCCATTGATTATAAATTTCCAAAGTTTCATCATCGGGTATATCTTTTCGTGAAGGCAACTCCTGTAACTCAGCCTTTAAATTTTGATATCTTTGAATAAGAGTTGATAGATCAATTTCCTTTGAGCTTATATTCAATATAATATCTTCATTTGTTGTTGGTGTATAACTCATAATTTATCCTCCTAATATTCCTTTAGTTTTCAATTCAGTTATTAACTCTCCCAGCACATCACATATCTCATCTACCGTAGTAACGTCAGCATCAAGAACTTTATCCAAAACATGATTAGTAATAGTCCAACCAGTAGATTGAACGGTAGGAGTCTCTCCAAAAAATCCAACTTTCCCTAAAGCGTTACTCATCATTAGCATAGAATTTTCACTTGCATCAACCGAAATTGCATTATAAGTTGCAGCTTTAACAAGAAAATCGGCTATTACCAAATCAGATCCATTATAATTAACTATCAATCCGTAGCCAATACGAGACTGGCCTGCAGTCGCATCAGAGAATCTACCGGCCCCAGCCACATCCAAATCATAGGCGGGGGATGGTACATTTATACCTACTTGAGAATTAAGTTGATCTATTGTTACACACTGGCCTAATAATATTCCATTATCAGTAATATATTCATCAATAGTATCTACAAATATTGTAGCATCAATTTTTATATCATCCCCAGTAACGGCAGGATATAAAAATGGATCTCCAACAACATCTCGTAACCAATGCCCTGATGTTACAGCTGATAATGGAAGCCAAGTAATACCTCCCCCATCTCGTACCATTACGTCATCTTGCGTAGCAGTAGTGTAATCCGGAATACGATCCAACGTAGATTTATTACTATGGCTATGAAGCTCACTAAGATCCGGAAGATCTACCAAACTATTATAACTATGCTCAGTAAGATCGGCTAAATTATGATTGTGTGTATTAAGAGATCTAGTCTCAATGTTTGCCAGGAGTGCAGCATCCAATGCATCTACCTCTATAGACGTATAATATGGAGATGGATCAAATACCAAGGCGCCATCATACCAAAGTGACCCCGCTGGAGCTGTAAGAAGATCCAACACCGCTTTATTAGAATGTGTGTGAAGTTCTGTCAAAACCCTTTGCTCTACAAGACCTGTGGAAGCATTTCGTGCCAAGACTGGTACTGTTTCATCTGCAGCAGTAACTGGAACTGTTGGAATATTTAAATAACCAATGGATGTAAGTATAAGTGCAGGACTCCCATCAACCGTGAATCCTAAAGTATTGGCAGTTGGGCGATACATTCCTGTATTCTGGTCCGTATAGAAAGTATATGCAGGAGTAGTTGCTGAAGTAGTGGCATCCAAAGTATTAATCATAGGAGCATTATCCTGAGCTCCCCGTAAATGACCGCGTCGTATAAATACACTATTGCGATCCTGCACATAAATACCCATGGTAGTGCTATCAGATGCATAAATAAGTTGAGTCCCGGGACCCATCATATAACCAGCAGTCGAATAAATCTTACCAAGCACCCCAAACTCTTCATCATATGATTGGGCAGTCTTGCCTACCATTACTTTATCTGATAAAACTTTTGGATATAAGGTACCTATATTGGCGTCACGATCCCAATATCCTTCGAGAGATGGTGTAGGTGTACCAGGCTTCTTGGGAGTCCCACATCCTAGATCCATATCATCTATAATAATAGTATTCGGATCAAGATTATCCTGAACACGTATACTACCGTCCCAATCAGGTTCGTTAGCTATTGATATATCAGTTGGTACACATTTTCTGGCCATTATTTCTATATTATGCAATTTAACATGCCAAGCTCTGTATTAATTGATCCGACCTTTTCCTGGGTAGTTGAATCCTCTACAACATCACGATCTGTAATACCGGCTTCGTCTTCTGTAACCCCATCATCCGAAATTTTCGTATCAACAGTTCCCTGAACTTCATTCAAAATATCCTGGTCAGTAACCGCCTTAGCAACGCTCCCAGGAGATCCTTCTACTACTGGAGTATCACCCACACCTTTGGAGATCGTCCCTCCTGAGGCTTCTATTGGCTTATCCCCAGCGATAATGGTAGAAATAGTAGCGTCTTCCCCTTCTGTAACGCCCTCTGCTCCAATTTCTGTTTGCACTATGCCATCTTCAGCATCATCGACCACAACGCCAGTATCATTAAGAGGGACAATATTCTCAGTAATGTCCCCCTTAGTAAATGGTTGTTCTGGTCCATATATGTCAGGCATTATGATTTGATTATAAGCTTCCCTTCCAGTCTGGCTTTTTCGTCGGCTGTGAACCAAGCATCCACATTGGCATTAGCCAGGATATCCAGAATCATCTTCCGGTTCCACAATTCCATCCAACTTAAGTTACCGCTCAAAGATCCTTGCTGGTGAATCCCGAACGTATCGTGATTGGCCTGCTTGGTAACATCGCGAGCATATCGTTCTTCTGCTGTTTGATTAGCCATTTGTTTTTATTTTTTTAAAAGTTAATCCTTTTGCGTGATTACATTCTCCAGTTAAAACACGGTGAATAGCCGCTCTATGAACACCACAGATCCTAGCCGCCTCCGTCATAGATGAATGAAAAGATTTAAACTCGCCTGTTTTGTAATCGTATACATCAATTAATACCGGTTTCATCCCGGCGTTTGGTGATTTGTGTTTTAATCCTATACGAAATGCATGTAATATATTTTCAGATCGTGTAGACCACTCCAAATTAGATTTATCATTATTAGCTTTATTACCGTCCTTATGATTGACTTCATGCTTATTTTCGGGGTTAGGAATGAAAGCTGCAGCAACTAATCTAGCAATATATTTCTGATGTCGTTTTCCATATTTCTGTAAAACTACCCTATGATAACCTAAATAGTGTATAAGCGGCTTCAAATATAGTTTTCTTCTTAAACTATATACCCTCCCATCAGATATAACTTCATAGTCCTCAAATCCTTCTATTACTTTTTTCTCCATAATTTTAAATTCTAATAACCATATTTTATGGCGATTTCCTTGGACATATTGATATTGGCGTTAACCTCATCCCAGGCATCCACATTCATAAGAACCGGGATAGCATTCATAGCCTGGCAAAGTCTTACAGCATCGATCCAATAAGGATCTCTAAACAATTGTTCCCATGCACATCCAATATCATTGTTCACACAATTCGCAATGTACTCCAGACGGGCCCATAATTCAGCCATATCACTGGTAATGGTTACATTCTTTGTCAATTGATACTTGGCCGGTAAATCATCCATACTGGTTACAACTTCCCAATAGGTTGGGGAAGATGCCGGGATATTTGAAGCAGAATTTTGTAAACATTTATATATTATTCCCAAATGAACTACATATGGAGTAGTAGCTACCAGATATGAATAACCTGTGCCCCATGTGGGAAGGGCAAATAATTCTATGATATACCTGCCGTCTCCAGTGGTATATGAATATGCGGTTGACATTGGCAAAACAGATCCATTCGGGACCGGTAAAGTAACATCACCATCAGTAGGATACTCTGACGAAAATAAATACACAGTACCGGTAGGGAGGGTAATCCTCATTTTCCGGAATGCATCAAAATCCGTCTGACTGTGACCGGCTTCCGGAGAACCTTCATCATAATTTGAATGATCAACGATAGTCATTACATCATTCGAATCTGTAATATCAGCCTGCTCGGTAGTCGGATTTGTTATTGAAATCTGGAAATTCGCCATAATTAATTAATTTTATTGTGTAAAGATACTACATTTCTACTTATTTTCCTGACGAAACTTTTTGACCTGACCGCCTGTGAGACCCTGCCTCTTACCTTTTTCTACGGCAGCTTTATCCTGACGGGCTTTTTCCCATGCGTCAGCGTCAAACATTTCGTGTATTTCAACCCCCGAATCATAATCCGGATCATATATACCCATACCCCGACGTACCGGCTTATCGGTCTCTCCGGCTGCTATGGCTTTGATATCATCAACGATATCAAATATCTGCTTAGCTTGGACCCCACATATCTGCCCCACGTGCTTACCAAGCTTCACGAGTTCATCATTTCTTTTATCAATATCGCCCTCTTTATGATAGGCGGATGCGTTAACTAACTCATTAGCTATATTCTTTATCATCCCAACTATCGGTGACATAGTTTGCTTGTCGGCCCAAGGCTCCTTTCTAACAATAGATCCTATTACATCAGCCACTCTACCAAAATATGCTAAACCGCGAGTGTTACCAAGAGCAGCTGCCCATACCAATTCATTCTTACCGGCCTTCTCTTCCGGATCTAGCATTAAACCATTTTCAGCCAGATTATACATAACCCCCATCAACACATGAGATAACATGAAATTCTTAAAGTGTATCCCAGCGGCAGCCATATTACCTTGCTTAGCTGCTCGATATGTCAAATCAAGAGATTGAGTAGCTACCCTGTGAATCTGCCCAGCACCTGAAGTAAACATGGCCATGGACCGGTTCAATGGATGACCGGTTCTCCATTTAGATATGTTGGAGATCCTGGTTGACTGCTGCGTAGCTTCACTCATTAATGTCCATGTCTCAATGAACGGCTGCATAATTTTATCAAGCTCAGTCTCTTTAGTGGTATCATTTTCCTTAGCTAACCT
>Ga0307434_1000530_pt1 | contig 25288 bp, 11 predicted proteins | sample SalMarWE160220MG_FD_202156 | JGI IMG/M metagenome (GOLD analysis project Ga0307434, IMG submission 202156) | Salt marsh sediment microbial communities from the Plum Island Ecosystem LTER, Massachusetts, United States - WE1603-220 | ecosystem: Environmental > Aquatic > Marine > Intertidal zone >... | reverse complement strand
AAGGCGCCATCTTCTTTTAAAAATTTCCAACCATTATATTCTGGCTCATTATGAGAGGCGGAGATATATACACCTCCCGAAGTTTTAAATTTTAAAATTCCATATTCACAAACTTGGATTGGAACCACTCCAACATCTATAATTTTTTCTATTCCACAATCATTAAAAGCTTTAATCATTGCTTTTTTAAGAATCGGTGTTGAACTTCTACTATCACCCCCAATTATTAAACTCAATGCCTTGTTTCTAAATAATTGGCGATAAGACCAGGCATATCTATAAGCAAACTGTTCAGTAATGCTTTGACCATATATTCCTCTAATTCCAGAAAATGACTCAACCAAATCTTGATTTTGATTCTTTCGTTGAGTCTGGGAGTTGATTTCCATATAAATATATTGTATCATAATAACATAAATCCTTCACCTTTTGATGGAATATTAAAAAGGTGAAAGATAAATTTATGAGTTTTTCAGTAGGTATTATCGGTCTTCCAAACGTTGGAAAATCCACTTTATTTAAAGCTTTAACTAAAAAGAAAGTTGATATTGCAGCTTATCCTTTTACTACTATTGACCCAAATGTTGGTGTGGTAGCTGTTCCTGACGAAAGATTAAAAAAAATCGCCCAAATAATAAAGCCCGAGAAAACTATTGAAACTGTTATTGAATTTGTGGATATTGCTGGGTTAGTGGAAGGAGCTCACAAAGGAGAGGGAATGGGGAACCAATTTTTATCATATATAAGACCGTGCGATGCGGTAGTAGAAGTAATCAGAGGATTTAAAACTTCTGATATCACAGAAAAAATTAGTCCTAAAAGAGATATTGAAATAATTGAAAATGAACTCTTAATGAAAGACCAAGAAATTGGCGATAATGTTCTAACCTCTAAACCAAAAATCTATCTTTTTAATACCAAAGATAACGAAGAACCGTCCTTCGCTGAACAGCGGATGACATTTCTCTGCATCAACCTGAAAATTGAAGAAGAAGCTTCTGAGTTATCTCCAGTTGAGATAAAAGAATTAGAGATTGAGTCAAAGCTTGACCAATTAATTCTTGCTTGCTATAATACTCTTGATCTTATTACTTTTTTCACAATAACAGGAGGAAAAGAAACTCGGGCTTGGACTTTAAAAAAGGGTTCCGATGTCCTTGAAGCTGCGGGCAAAGTCCATTCTGACTTCAAAGAAAAGTTTATTAGAGCAGAAGTAATTCCTTGGCAAAAATTAGTTGAAACAGGTTCTTGCCCCTCGCTACCAAAATTTGGTGTGGGGGCATGGACTAAGGCAAAAGAATTAGGCCAAATAAAAACAGCAGGGAAAGAATACATTATTCAAGACGGAGATATATTAAAATTCAAAGTATGAATATATAATCTTGAATTAATATGAAACTTTACGAACTAACCTATCTTATTTCGCCGGATCTTTCTGAAGAAGAATTAAAGATTTTTTCTGGAAAAATAAGCAATTTCATTCAGGAAGAAACTGGCACTTTAGAAAAAACAACTGGACCCTCTAAGAAAAAACTGGGTTATCCCATAAAGAAAAAAGAGGAAGCTTTTTTAGTAACTTTAAATTTCTCTTTAAGCCCTGAAAAATTGGGGAATTTGGAGAAAAAACTCAAATCTGAAAACCAAATTCTCCGCTATATAATTTTAACCAAAAAAGCTCCTGAAAAAACTCTCCGCCTAAGGCGCCAGCCTCAGGCAGATCCGTCTCAGACGAAGACCAACCTCGGGCTGGCAAGCAAGGTTCCTCCAAAGATAACTAAACCAAAAAAGGTCGAATTAAAAGAGATTGATAAAAAAATAGAAGAAATCCTCAGTGAATAATTAAATATGAATTTAAATAAAGTTTTTGTTTTAGGAAATCTTACTGCAGACCCAATCATTAGAGCCCTGCCCTCGGGTCAATCTGTAGTTAATTTTGGTCTAGCTACTAATAGAATCTTTTATAATAAAGACAGACAAAAACAACAACAAACCGAATTTCATAATATTGTTGCCTTTGGCAGAAACGCAGAAATTGCTCAACAATACTTAAGAAAAGGTTCAATGGTTCTAATTGAAGGAAGGCTTCAAACCAGAAACTGGCAGGATTCCTCTGGGAATAGAAAATACCGAACAGAAATTATTACTGAAAGATTACAATTGGGGCCAAGAACCGCCTCTCAGCCTACGACTGACCAGCCAAAGGCCGGTTTTCAAACGACTTCTCCCGAACCCTCTGTTCCGAACCAAAACCAGCCCCAAAAAGAAACACCTCAGGAAGAAATTCCAATTATTGAAGAAGGAAAACCCATTACTGCCGAAGATTCAGAAAACAAAGATGAAGAGATAGACGTAAAAGATATCCCTTTTTGAAAATTGAGAATAAGAACCTGGCTTCGCCAGAACCTTGATTTGCTAAGGTATAAATATATATTCTTAAATTTAAAAATTGAAAATTATTTTATTATGGATTGTCACTTTTGCCAAAGAAATATTAAAGAAATTGATTTTAAAAACACAGAGCTTCTCTCAAGATTTATCTCCGGCTTGGGTAAAATCAGAGCAAGAAAAAGAACCGGAGTTTGCTCTAAACATCAACGTCAGCTCGCGAAAGCAATAAAACGAGCAAGACATTTTGGATTACTTCCTTATACGACAAAGTAGATATTAAATATTTAATATTGAAGTAAAAACAAAAAAACAGCTCTAAGGCTGTTTTTTGTTATCCAATATCCAATATCCAATATCCAATCAAATTTGTTCTACAATAGCTTTTTTTATTTTTTTCGTTATTTCAGGGTTCGCTTTTAAAAATGTTTTAGCGCCCTCCATTCCCTGCCCTAATTTGGTATTTTCATATTGGTACCAACTGCCTGCTTTTTTTACAATTTCCTGTTTTAAACCGGTGTTTAAGATATCTGCCAAATAAGAGATGCCTTCATTATAGTAAATATCAAACTCAGTGGTTTTAAAAGGAGCAGCTACTTTATTTTTAACTATTTTTGCCTTAATTCGGCTGCCAATAATTTCATCCCCATGTTTTATCTGAGCAATTCTTCTCAAATTAATCCTAACCGAAGAGTAAAATTTCAAAGCTAATCCTCCTGGTGTAGTTTCCGGATTTCCCCACATCACTCCGATTTTCATCCGAGTTTGATTTAAAAATATAACAGCTGTTTTTGTTTTGGCAATGATCCCAGAAAGTTTTCTTAACGCTTGACTCATCAAACGAGCCTGGAGGCCAATCTGAAATTCGCCCATCTCTCCGGCAATCTCTGCTTTTGGAGTTAAGGCAGCTACAGAATCAACGACAATAACATCAACATCACCTGACCTTACTAAAGTTTCAACGATCTGCAAGCCCTGCTCTCCTGAATCTGGCTGAGAAATCAAAAGGTCATCAATATTAACTCCAATCCTTTTGGCATAATCCGGATCCAAAGCATGTTCGGCATCAATGAAAGCAGCCGCTCCTCCTTTTTTCTGGGCCTCAGCGCAAATATGCAAAGCCAAAGTGCTTTTTCCTGTTGATTCAATCCCATAAATCTCAACCACTCTCCCTCGGGGGATTCCGCCTATTCCCAAAACTGAATCCAAAGAAATGGAACCGGTAGAAATAGCGTCAACATCAACCGCTCTGGCCTCTTTAAGCTTTATAATCGCCCCTTCGCCAAAACGCTGTTTAATCTCATCTATTGCTTCTTGCAAATTCTTTTTTTCTCCGCCAGTCAACGGATTTTTCTCCTTTTTCTTTACCATACAATTTATTTTAACTTATTTAAATCTTTTACTCAAGACCCTGTTGACGACAGTCATCAATTAACAATGTCAAACTTTTTCCCATCCATCCTCGTTTTCTGAATTTTCCGGCTCCCCGCTCTCTACCTGCTGAATCTCCGTATCTCCATATACTTCTCTTGGCTTAGCCCCTTCCCCAGGCCCGACCACACCTTTTTCTTCTAAAATATCAATCAACCTGGCTGCTCGGGCATAACCAATCCGCAATCTCCGCTGCAGCAAAGAGGCAGAGGCCTTCCTTGCTTCAATAACCATCCTTTTTGCTTCCTCATAAAGAGGGTCATCCTCGCCATAAAGAGTCCCGGCTCCCGAAGCCCTTGTTTCCCCTAAATCTTTCTCTAACTCTTCAATTAACTGGTTTTCCATTTCTACCGAGGGCTTTAACTCCTCAACTTTTGTTATATGCTTAACCACCTTTCTCACTTCTTTTTCTGAAACATAAGTCCCTTGGATTCTTTTGGGTTTAGCCACTTCTGCTGAAATATAAAGCATATCTCCCAAACCTAAAAGTTTTTCTGCACCGGCTGTATCCAGAACCGTTCTAGAATCAACCTGAGAAGCAACTTGAAAAGTAACCCTAGATGTTATATTTGCTTTAATCAAGCCGGTAATTACTTCCACCGATGGTCTCTGGGTAGCTACTATCAAATGAATACCAACCGCTCTAGCCATCTGAGCTAATCTAACAACCCCAGCCTCAATCTCTCTTCCCTTAGCTGCCATTAAATCAGCCAGCTCATCAATAATAAGAACAATAAAGGGCAATGGATCAGTTCCGTTTTTTAAAGCTATCCCATTATACGAAGCGATATCTCTTGCTCTAACTTCCGATAATAAATCAAATCTTCTTTCCATCTCGCCGGTCAGCCATTTTAAAGCAGCAATGGTTTTGGTCGCATTATAAATCACTGGGCACAAAAGATGAGGAAGGTTATTATAAACCGGAAACTCAACTCTTTTAGGGTCTACCAAAATAAATCTTAGAGTTTCTGGGCCTGCGCTCTTAGTAGGAGTGCTGGGCTGAAAAAGCAAACTCAAAATCAAAGAATTGAGAAAAATGGTTTTTCCAGTGCCAGTACTGCCAGCTACCAAAAGATGAGGCAGTTTAGCTAAATCCGTATAAATAGGAGCACCTGAAACATCTCTTCCTAAAGCAATTGCCAAGCTTGATGGAGATTTTTGAAAATTAGGATTTTCAATTAAATTTCTCAATCTAACCCGGGCCCGAACATTATTTGGAACTTCAACCCCTACTAAAGACCTTCCTGGGATAGGAGCTTCAATCCTAATTGGGTGACTGGCTAAAGCCAGGGCTAAATCATTGGAAAGTCCCGTTATCTTAGATAGCTTCACTCCTTCGGCTGGCTTCAAAGTATATTGAGTAACAGTCGGGCCTGTATTTATCTCCGACATCGTAACTTCAATACCAAAGTTCTGTAAGGTTTTTTTAATAATGACTGAATTTATTCTGGTGTCGCCGCCGGCAGGAGCTCCATGATCGGGCTCCAGCAGATTAAAAGGGGGAGGTTGATAAGAAAAAACAGTATCTTTACCTATTGGTTTAGCTTCCAACTTCATCCCCGCCAAGACGGGAGTTTCAGATTGTCCCACCTCCTTGGGAGCAAAACCAGGAATTTCTTTAACTTTAAATCTGGGAGTAAAAATTCTTTTAATAATGGAGGGTTTCCCCTCCGCTTTTTCTGGAAAAACAGGAGGTTTGCCCGGAACCTGAGCAGCTTCGGGCTTTTCTTTCTTAAGAAACCTGCCTAAAAATTGCCAGAAAATTAAACCCCCGATAATAACCAAAGCTAAAAATATAAGATGGGTTGCCCAAAATCCGAAATACTTTAAAAGAGGCCAGCCTAAAACATAACCTAACCAGCCCCCTCTCATATTTTGAGGATTAAAACTACCTAAAATTCCGGTGAGCCCTAAAATTAAAATTAAAACAGCTAAAACTATAGGCCAAGCAAGAAGTTTCCGCTGGCTCCGATATATCAAAAAAGCAATACCCGCTAAAACAAAAATTAAGGGAATGAGAAAAACTGTATTACCAATTAGGAGCTTAGCTCCTTTCATAAAACATAAACCCGCCTTGCCGGCTTTCTCAAAAAAACTTAAAGCAACTAAAATTGCCAGTAAAATCAAAATCACACCTAAAATCATATGCTTAATTTCTTGAGGCAAAGCAAATCTCTTCTTTTTCTCCTTGTCGAATTTCCTCTTAAATTTTCTTTTTTTTGTTTTGGACACGACCTTAATTCTCAATTTACAATCAATGAATAAATTTTCAATTTACAAACTGTTTGAAAATTAAGTCATTGCTGGATCGAACGAAGCGAGAGAATTCCCGTAGGGTTGCAATTCAATGAAAATTGAAAATTAAAAATTATTTCACCGTTAATCCTTTCTCCCTCGCTCCTTCTACATATAGCTTCTTAATCTGGGCTGAAGTTAGAGCTTCTGCGTAAATATAAACTTCGTCAAGAAAACCCTTAAACTTTCTAGTTGAATATCCTGCAATATTATAAAAACTTTGGCTTGTTCCAGATGAAGGGTTAGAATCCTTCCAATCAAGTTGACCATTGATATAATGACTAATCACCGAACCGTCCCATACAGTAACAATATGGTTCCATTTATCATAAGGCACAGAGCCTAAATTGCTACATCTCCAGTAATCATTAGCGAAGTCATATGACCAAAAACAAACCCGGGTGTTTGTAATTTCCCAAAAATTCCTAAGCATAGAATGACTGTAATCTCCTCCTTCTTCATTATAAACCCAAGCTGATAAAGAAAATAATGGAAGTTTTTCTGTGCCAGAGATATTAACTTGATCATTATTGGTTCCATCAAAATATAAAGAACATCCCTTTCCAGACGGAGTATAGTTTGAATCATCACTGGCGCATTTCCATTCAGCTCCAGTAATTGTTCCGTTGTTTTCATTACCACTGGTGTCTTTTGCTGTAGTTCCACTTCCTTCATCAAAATCCCATATTCCTACCGTGTAAGCTCCGAGAGCGTGATGGACTTGGGCAGCAAAATTAAGACTCTTGGCAATTTTGGCTCTTTCTCTGGCTCCTTTTGTAGTTATCAAAACAATACTTGCCAACAAGCCAATAATTGTTATTACCATTAATACTTCAATTAGAGTAAATGCCTTGTTATGTCTTCTCATTGTCTTATTATATCACTATACTGTCAAATTAAAAACAAAGAGCCAAGCTCTTTGTTTTTAATTTTTAATTTTGGATTCAAAATTTCTTAATTCAAGATTATATATTTAACCTTAGCAAATCAAGGTTCTATCGAGCGTTAGCGAGGCAGGTTCTTAGACAATGGCTTGCCCGAAGGGCAAACATTCAAGGTTCTGTCGAGCGTTAGCGAGGCAGGTTCTTATTTCTTAAACCCGGTTCCTGCGGGAATGAGTTTCCCGATAATCACGTTCTCCTTAAGTCCTCGCAATTTGTCCTCCTTTCCTTCAAGAGCTGCTCTAATTAGAACTCTGGAGGTTTCTTGGAAAGAAGCGGCAGACAAAAACGAATCAGTGGTCAGAGATACTCGGGAAATCCCCAAAAGAACAGTAACTGCTTTTGCCAGTTCCTTTTTTTCTTTTTTTAATTTAGCATTTTCTTCAAGAAACTTAGCTCTTTCAACAACTTCTCCAATTGTAAAAGCGCTATCTCCCGCTTCTTTAATTTTTACTCGGGAAAACATCTGGCGAATTATCACTTCAACATGCTTATCGTGAATAACTGCCCCCTGAGAAACATAAATTTTCTGAATCTCTTCCAAGACATACCGCTGGGTCTCTTCTCTGCCTTTTATTTTAAATAGTTCTTTTAAATCTAAACTCCCTTCACAAAGCTGCTGTCCTTTTTTGATATCTTGCCCTTTTTCCACGAAAACTGCTGTTTTAAGAGATATTTTATACTCAATAATTCCGTCTTTTTTAGCCCCTTTGGATTTTGGATTTGATTTGACATTTGATTTTTGGGCTTTGGATTTAATCCTAATTACCCTCTCCGGGGTTATTTCTAATACCTTCCCTTCAACCCGGGAAATTTCTGCCTTTCCTCCGGGTATCCTTGCCTCAAAAATCTCTTGGACTCGGGGAAGACCAAAAGTAATATCACCGCCGCCGCCGGCCACTCCTCCGGTGTGAAAAGTCCTCATCGTTAGCTGGGTACCGGGTTCTCCTATTGCCTGAGCAGCAACAATCCCTACCGCCTCCCCCTTATGGACCAGTTTATTTACCCCAAGATTCCAACCATAACATTTCTGACAAATTCCCCGGACTGACTTACAGCTAATTGGCGAACGGATCTTAACTTTTTTAATTCCTTGCCCACTTATTTTTCTTGCCGCTTTCCAATTAATTATATCTCCTTTCCTGATAATACCCCTTATGCTTTCTAAGACCTCTCTGCCAACAATCTTATAGACAAAGTCCTGGCCTAATTCATCAGCATCTTGTCGAAATACTTCAAAGCCGTCCTGGTCTCCGCAATCCTCCTCTGAAATTACCACTTCATGAGAAACATCAACAAGACGTCTTGTTAAATACCCGGCAGTTGAAGTCCGCAAAGCTGTATCTGCTGTTCCTTTCCTTGCCCCATGCGTAGAAATGAAATATTCCAAAACATCAAACCCCTCTTTAAAAGAGCTTTTTACCGGCAACTCAATAATTTGGCCGGCTGGATTAATTACCAATCCTTTCATTCCCGCCATTTGAACCGGTTGAGTCCAAGACCCTCTTGCCCCCGAATCAACCATTGAAAATACTGAACCCATTTCAGGCAAGGTTTTTGGCAGTAATTTCTCAATTTCTGATTTTGCTTTTGTCCAAACCTCAATTACTTTACTGCTTTTTTCTTCTCTGGAAAGCAGACCTCTTTTAAAATGATTTTCAATCAACTCAATTTCTTTCTCAGCAGTTTTAATAATTTTTTCTTTCTCCGGAGGAACAATCAAATCATCCATCCCCCAAGTTATTCCAGAAATTGTAGCGCTTTCAAATCCCAAATCTTTAATTTTATCTAAAGTATCCTCAATTATTTCCTGTTTATATTTCTCAATAATCTCACCCGCTATTTTCTCTAATTTTTTTGAATTTATTACTTCATTAACAAAAAGGTGATCTTCGGGCAGAGTTTCGTTAAATAAAATACGTCCAACAGATGTTTCTGTCAAAATAGTTTGTATTCGCACACGAACGCGAGCCCGTAAATCCACATCGCCAAACTCATAAGCCATAATTGCCTCTTCTGGACTAGAGAGATTCTTTCCCTCTCCTTTTGCTCCTTTCTTTATTTTAGTAACCCAATAACAGCCGAGGATGATATCCTGAGTAGGAGCTACAACAGGAACGCCGGTAGCGGGCTTTAGTAAATTAAGGGTAGACAACATTATCTCTCTTGCTTCTTTTTGAGCTTTTTCGCTTAAAGGAAGATGGATCGCCATTTGGTCTCCGTCAAAATCAGCGTTAAATGCCTTACAAGTCATAGGGTGAACCTCAATTGATTCTCCTTCAATCAAAACCGGTTGGAATGCCTGGATTCCTAAACGGTGAAGGGTAGGGGCGCGATTTAGCAAAACCAGTTTATCTTTGACCACTTCCTCTAAAATTGCCCAGACATCATCGGTTCCCTGTTCAATTAATTTTGAAGCTCCCCGAACATTATAGGCAAGTTCTTTACCTAAAATTCTCTTAATAACAAAGGGTTTAAATAATTCCAAAGCCATTTTCTTGGGAAGTCCGCATTGATGAAGTTTTAATTTCGGACCGACAATAATTACTGACCTCCCCGAATAATCAACTCGCTTTCCCAAAAGATTCTGGCGAAATCTTCCTTGTTTTCCTTTAAGTATGTCGGCTAAAGATTTTAATAATCTTCTTCCTCCAGTAGTAGCCGTGGTCAAAATTCCTTTTCTCATTCCGTTATCAATCAAAGCATCAACCGCTTCCTGGAGCATTCTTTTTTCATTTCTAACAATCACTTCCGGAGCGGCGATTTCCAGCAAGTATTTTAAGCGATTATTTCGATTGATTACTCTCCGATAAAGATCATTTAAATCAGAAGAAGCGTAACGACCGCCATCTAATTGAACCATCGGTCTTAAATCGGGAGGCAAGATAGGAATAACGGTCAAAAACATCCATTCAGGTTTAATGCCAGCCTTAATCAAACCCTCTAAAAACCTTAGACGCCTTAAAATTTTTCTTCGAGATATTGACGTTGCTTTTTCTTCCTCCTTTTTCAAATTCTTAATCTCTTTTTTTAAATCGGCCTTCTCAAAAATCTTTCTTAAGATCTCAGCTCCTGTTCCCGCTTCAAAGATTTCACCATATTTCAAAGAATAATCATAATATTCAACTTCAGAAAAAACTCTTAAGGGCTTAATCCCTAAAATCTCTTCCCTTGTTTTGTTCCTCGCCACCTTCAATTCCTCTAAATCGGCTTTTAATTCTTTTTTGTTTTTTATTTTTTGTCCCGACTTTATCAAGGATTTTTTATTTTTTGTTTTAATTTTATATTCTTTCTCAACTTCCTTCAAAGTTTTTTCCTTTGCCTCTTTATTAACGTTAGTAATAATGTAGGCTGCAAAATAAATTACTTTTTCCAACTGCTGCATAGGAATACCTAAAACCATTCCTATTCTTGAAGGAACTCCCCGCAAAAACCAAATATGAGAAACCGGACATGCTAATTTTATATGCCCCATTCTTTCCCTCCTCACCGATGATTTTGTTACCTCAACCCCGCATCTATCGCAAATTATCCCCTTATAACGAATTCTTCTATATTTACCGCAATAGCACTCATAATCTTTTCCCGGACCAAAAATTCTTTCACAAAAAAGACCATCTTTTTCAAATTTCTGGGTTCGATAATTAATGGTTTCGGGTTTAGTAACCTCACCGTAACTCCAATTCAAAATCTCCTCTGGAGAGGCAAGTTTTATTCTTATTGCTTCTAAATCTTGAACCCTCATAGTAATAATTTTTAATTTTTAATTATTTGTTTTTTCCTCCTTTCCCTTTCTCTTTCACCTCAATACTAAGCCCCAAAGATTTAAGCTCGTTGACAAGTAAGTTAAATGAGGCCGGGATGCTTGGATTTTTGATTGGCTCTCCCTTCAAAATCGCCTCATAAGTTGCCGCTCTTCCTAAAACATCATCTGACTTTATGGTTAACATCTCTTGCAAGATATTAGCTGCTCCGTATCCTTCTAAAGCCCAGACCTCCATCTCTCCGAATCTCTGACCTCCAAACTGAGCCTTACCACCCAATGGCTGCTGAGTAATTAAAGAATAAGGTCCAATTGAACGCATATGGATTTTATCTTCAACCATATGGATTAGCTTCATCATATAAATATAACCAACTGTAATCTTTTCAAAAAATGGAAGACCAGTTCTTCCATCATATAAAGTAAGCTTTCCTTCTTCTGGAAAACCCGCCTTTTTCAATTCTTCTTTAATATCTGCCTCAACAGCGCCAGCCATAGCCGGGGATATCGCCACATATCCTAATTTTTTAGCAGCTAAGCCAAGGTGAGTTTCTAATATCTGTCCGATATTCATCCTTGAAGCCACGCCCAAAGGATTTAGAATAATATCTATTGGAGTTCCATCCTCTAAAAAGGGCATTTCTTCTATTGGCATAACTCTAGAAATTACTCCTTTGTTTCCATGGCGGCCAGACAATTTATCTCCGGCCTGAACTTTCCGAACCACCGCCACCTCAACCTCAATTCTCTTTATAATCCCAGGATCCAATTTATGTCCTTGTTCTCTGGAGAAAACCTTTACTTCAATCACCCTCCCTCGCTTCCCATGCTCCATTAGCAAAGAAGTGTCTTTAACGTCTCTTGCTTTCTCTCCAAAAATTGCCTTTAACAATCTTTCTTCAGCAGTTAAACCCGCCTCTCCTTTTGGCGAGATTTTACCAACTAAAATATCGTTCGGTCCAGCTTCAGCTCCAACCCTGACAATTCCTTCTTCGTCTAAATCTTTTAATTTTTCTTCCGAAACATTAGGGATGTCACAAGTGGTAATTTCTGGTCCTAATTTTGTTTCTCTGACATCGCAAGTGAGATTTTCAAGATGAATTGAAGTATAATAATCATTTTCTACTAATCTCTCTGATATAATAATTGCGTCTTCAAAGTTTAATCCCTGCCAGGACAAAAAAGCAACTAAAACATTCTGACCCAAGGCTAATCTCCCCTGAGAAATTGCTCCGCCGTCTGCCAAAATATCTCCTTTTTTAACTTTTTGCCCTTTTTGAGCTACCGGTCTTTGATGGAAACAAGTGTATTGATTAGTTCTAACGAAGGTTCTCAAATCATAACTTTTCCTCCGGCTATTCTGCTTCACCTCAATATGGCCGGCATCAACTTCAATTACTTCCCCATCTTCCTCAGTAATTACTTCCTGGCCTGAATCCCTAGCCACTCTCTCCTCTACCCCTGAACAAACCAGAGGCGCCTCGGGTTTTACTAAAGGCACTGCCTGCCTCTGCATATTTGAACCCATCAGAGCTCGATTTGCATCATCATTTTGTAAAAAGGGGATGAGAGATGTTCCAACGGAAAAACATTGCTCAGTAGAAACGTCCATAAAGTCAATTTTATTCCTATCAATTAATCCTGGCTCTCCTTTTATTCTTGCCTCAACTTTTTTATGGATAATATTTCCTCTGTCATTAATCGCTTCACCGCCGTGAGCAATATTATATTTCTCTTCTTCAAAAGCATTGAGATATTTAATTTTAGATGTAACTTTTCCATTTTCCACTTTAAAATACGGCGTCTCAATAAATCCGTAAGAATTAACTTCGGCAAAGGAAGCTAAGTGGTTAACCAATCCAATGTTAGGGCCTTCAGGAGTTTGAATTGGGCAAATTCTTCCGTAATGAGAAGGTTGAACATCTCTAACTTCAAACCCCGCTCTTTCCCGAGTTAACCCTCCTGGCCCGGTAGCCGACAATCTTCTTTTATGTTCTAACTCAGCTAAGGGATTTTCATTATCCATAAATTGGCATATCTGGGAAGAAGTGAAGAATTCTTTAACAACCGCCATAACCGGCCTGGGGTTAATTACTTGAACCGGGGTTAAAGTGCTAACATCTAAAGTGGACATTTTGTCTTTTACAATTCTTTCCATCCTCATTAACCCCACCCTGACCCTGTTTTGGAGAAATTCAGCAACGGTTCTTACCCTTCTGTTTCCCAAGTGGTCAATTTCATCTGCCTTAGCTTCAGGATCATTGTTTAATCTAATAATTTCCCGGATAACTTCTATTATGTCTTCCGGCTTCAATATTCTATCTTCTGGAGTAATTTTTTCTTCAACCTTTTTCTTTCGCCTAATTTCGCGCAGCGCCGGCAGGCGCTGCCACATTCTCCATCTGCCGACTTTGGACAAATCGTATCTTCCAAAATTAAAAAATACGCTCTCAATCAATTCTCTTGCCGTATCGGGAGTTACTAAATCCCCCGGCCTTAAACGTCTGTAAATTTCAACCAAGGCCTCCGGTTGATCCTTAGTCAAGTCTCGTTTTAAGGTCTCCTCAATATATTTTATTTCCGAGTCTCGGTCCACATCCTGGAAAATCTCTTTTATCTGCTTATCATTTAAACCGGAAAGCGCTTTTAATAAAGTAGTTGCTGCCACTTTTCTTTTTCTATCAATCTTTACCCCTATAAATCCGGAAGCGTCGGTTTCAAATTCAAGCCAAGCTCCTCTATTAGGAATAATTTTAGCGCCAAAACGATTTCTTCCTCTGGTTTCCTGAAGATTAAAAAAAGCTCCGGGGGAGCGAATAAGTTGGGCGATTGCCACTCTTTCAATTCCATTAACAACAAAAGTTCCCCTTTCTGTCATCAAGGGGAAATCAGTTAAAAAAATTTCCTGTTCTTTAACCTCTTCGGTTTTGAGATTAACTAACTTTGCTTTGACTCGTAAAGATGCTTCGTAAGAACCGTTATTCCTTTTTGCCTCTAAATCAGTTTTATATTTTGGCTCATCAAGTTTATAATCTAAAAACCAGAGTTCAAGCTCTTTACCGGTATGGTCGCGAATAGGAAAAATTTCAGAAAAAAGATCTTTTAGCCCCTCTGACCAAAACCACTGCCAGCTCTCTTTTTGAAGAGTTAACAAATAAGGCAGATGCAGAGAGACCTTTGATTTAGAAAAACTCTTAGTTTTTACGTTATTCATAAAAGCTAAAAAACCCCTCAAAATTTTTAGGGAGGTAAATCTTTTTTAAATGTTTAAAAAGGGGAAAGAAAAAACAAGTACCAAAAGAGATATTTTTAAAACAAAATATCTCTGTTTATTATTTAAACATCAGTTAATAATTATTTTAATCCTTTTAGAAAAAAAGTCAATACCTTGACAAGCAAAACCCCAAGGACCGAATCCCAATGCCCATTCAAATCATAAATCCCAATAACTAATTATGGACAATTTTTAAGTTTTGGATTTTGGGCTTGATTTGACATTTGTCATTTGGATTTTGGATTTAATTGTTATTCTTCAATTTCTGGATGTTCTTCTTCAATTGGAACAACTGGCGGTTCTTCTTCAACTACGGCTTTTAATGCCTTTTCTCCAGCCCTTAGATTGCTTAAAATCGTAATCACTAATGAATGGTCGGGATTTGCAATTTGAATCTTCTCAAATGCTTTGATAGCCAGTTGTTTTTCTCCCAATTCATCGTATGTTAATCCCAAAAAGTATAAAGCATTAGCATAATCAGGGTTGAGCATAACCGCTCTTTCAAATTCAGCTTGAGCTTTTTGATAATTTCTTTGCTGATAATAAATTAGCCCTAATTGAAAAGCCAAACCAACATCAGAAAGAGCAAAACTCTTAGCTTTTTCAAGCTCTTCAATCATTTCTACCTGCTTGCCTTGGGCTTGATAAACCATCGCCAACTGAAAGTGAGCTGGAGCATAATCCTGTTTCATTTCAATTGCTTTTCTAAATTGATCCTGAGCTTCTTCAAGAATTTTTTCTCTCTCTTCTGTTTTTTCTTGCGATAAAAAAGTTGCTTCATTTAGAAGAGCAATTCCTATTTGAGTTGGAAAATAGGGATTGCTTGGTTCCAGTTTTAGGGCTTCCTTATAGGAATCCACCGCCCAATCCTTTGTCCCGCCAACAACCCCAATCAGATTCTGGTAAATAAAACCCTTAATTGACCAATTAGCCACATTTTGAGGATTCGTATCAGTGGCTGCCTTAGCAGAATTCACCGCATTATCAATATAAAGCTGAAGCTTCCGGGCAATTTCTTCCTGAGATAAATCTGTTCTTCCGGCTGTTTCATTTATATTTTGGAGATAGACCTGAGATAATTCCCGCCAATATAAATCTACTCCTGGACTTACTCTGACCGCCCTTTCCAAATACTTTAAAGTATTATCATTTTCTCCTTGCTGCCAACTCCCTAGCCCCTTTAAATAACTCACTGCGACTACATATCTTTTCCCTTCAAGAATAAAAAGCCCTAAACCGAAAATAAAAATCACGGTAAAAGCGAAGGTAATGCCAAGAGTTATTAAAGAAGAAGATTTTAGCAAAATTTCTTTTTTAACGGCGGGGGAAAGCAAAGAAATAAAGCTTCCCATAAACAAAAAGTAAACAAAATCCAAAGAAAGATTTGATTGATAGAGAAAATATGCGGTGCTGACAGTCAGAAAACTAATAAAAATTCCCAAAGCCAAAAGCCAGAAAGATTTTTTGTTTAATCCTTCTTCATCTCTATTTGGAACTCCTGCCCCGGCTTTTTTGGGTTTTCCAAGCAAAAATTTTATTCCATAAAAAATAAAAAATCCTATCAAAGATAAAAATGAAAGAACTCCTAAAATTCCGCAAGTGGCTAAAATGGTAAAGAACTTTGAACTGGCCCATTCAAATCTTATGCTCCAAAGAGAATTCTGATTAAAACTAATATCTTTATATTTCGAGAAATTATAAACAAAAGTGCCGGGACCTGAGCCGAGAACCGGGCTTTCTCTTAATGCTTTCCAAGCAATATCAAAACTTGCCCGGTGAGTTAAGAAAACTTCAACGGGCCGCTCCCCGCTTGGCGGGAAAACCTGAAACCTAAAAAAACCAAAGAACAAAGCCAAAACCAAAAAGAACATTGGCAAGATTAGCCAACGACCGTCAAAAATATCTCTTTTTTGCGTCCCAAAAGCAATAATCAAAGCAGAGCCCGCTATTACTAACCACCAGGCAATTGAGAAATTTATCAGAAGCAGCAAAATAGCGCTCAAAGTTGCAACTGCTATAAAAAATATTCTTAAATATCTTTCAGCGCTTATTGTGATTAAAATAATAATTAAAGGCAACAAAACAGCTGCAAATACAGCTAAACTATTTACCCCCCCAATAGTATTAAAGGAAACTGCTTTAGTAAAACCAATAGGGATTAAAAACTTGCCGAAGAGCTGAAGAGTTCCATAAAGCATTGCCAAAAAGCCAGAAACTACTAACGAAAGCGTCAGATAAAAAATCTCCTTTTTTTTAAAAATATTAACTACTAAGAAATAAAGTAAAATCAGACCTAATAAACTAAGCAAACTTTCTGAATTAACCTGAGGCCAGCCCCAGAAACTTCCGTATCTCCACGAAGAGAAAACTGTTGAAGCGACATAAACTAAAAATAAAACTGCTATTGGAATATGAACCAAACTTAGGTTGAAATTGGCTTTGCCTGAGATTAAAACCTTTAGTATCCAGGCAAAGAGGGAAACAAAAACCAAAACAATTAATAATGCCTGCTTGTTAAAATCAAGAACATTTGCTGTCCAGGGTAAAAATAAGATAGGAAGCAAAAATACTAAAAGATAAATACTAATTTTCGAAACCCTATCACAAGTTTCAACTATTTCCAAAGGTTTTTTTGTTGTTATTTTCATAATTTTTTTCTATTTAACAATGTTAATTTATATTTTTATTTTATTATTTTTTAATTAATTAGTTGACCTTTTAACAATTTTTCTCCCTACGGGAAATCCCCCGAAGGGAAACAATTTCTAACTTCGAACTTCGAAACAATTTCATAATTCCTAATTCTATTTAAAAATCGTTCCACCTTTAAACCTGATTCCACCTTTTATTTTATTATCATTGAGGGAGTACCGACTGCTTTAACTGTAAAGGTGCCGGAAGTATAATCAGAACAAGAAGGTTCATTATCACAGACAAAAGCATAATAATTTTTGGAGCCATTTATATCCTCTGCTTGGGTGGTATAGAGGCAGGTAATAGGGTCTGTTGAGTCATAATTATCATCATTAGAACACCACTGTCCATCATCACAGCTGGGACTAGCTCCAGGTGTAAAATTACTGGTTTTACAAATCAACATCTTAATTCCTTCTCCATCATCATCATTCCAATCCACTGAAAAAGTAATATCATTTCCTGTTTCTCTTGGATCCGGATAATCACTCACCGAACTAATCGTCGGAGTAGTATTAGCCTCAGTATCCCTATATCCTCTATCAACACTGGAAATTTGCTGATCTGCACCGATAGCATTCTCAACGCATTTATAATATCTTCCACTACCATCTGCTGGAGCACCCGTATCATTGTAACTGGCAGTAGTTGCCCCATCTATATTTGAATAATCGGCATCGCTATCAGCAGCACTTCTTTGCCACTGATAGGTTAAAGAACCCGGGCCTCGATAACCTGCATTAGTATTACTATCCGCGCTATCTCCAGTAGCGTTTGTGGCTCTAACCTTATATGTCCTGGAAGCGCCATCATTAGCTGATTGACCGGATAGACTTAGGGCTACATGAGCAGTACTTGTGCCATTAGAAGCTATTGCTGTGCCCGCCGTAATGGTTGGCTCAGCTGCAGCAGTATCATCATAAGTAGCTACATCACCTAAGGTATCTAATAAGTTAATACCTTCATATACCTTATATCCTGTAGCCCCGGTAGATTTGGTCCAGGTAATGGTTACTTTATCAGTATGAGCGCCATCAGTAGCAGCTACATTTGTGGGAGCTGCTGGTTTAGTCAGGAAGTTGATCTCGGCACCATAAGCATATCCTGCTGAGTTGTGGGCATAGGCACGGGCATATATTGTATCACTAGTAGGTAAACTCGTAAGGCTTCTGGTAAATGCCCCCGTTCCGAAGTCACCATTTTCCGCTACATCGTTGGCATAACTTGAAGCACCAGGGGCTACATTACCTGGGTCTCCATGAGTTGCCAGGTCCCAGACAATACCCCTTATATCGCAGTTCTCCCCGCCAATAGCAGTTATATTCCCATTTCCAGTTGCTGTTGTTGCTTCTACTGAAGTAGCAGCATTAGTTGTTACAGAAGGTATTGTTACTATTGTATAAGTGACCTTAAGTATTGGTTCATTTCCCTCTGAATCTGCTGAATAAAAATAAATATATTCATTCTCATAAGGTTCATCTTCATTTACATCCCTGCTGCTTCTTAATTGATATTTTGTATCTCCTGTTAAATTTATCCAAGAGTTATCTAAAGAAGAGGAATCATAACTATTTCCAGAAGATATTTCACTTGTATTTTTCCAGTCTGCGTCATAAACAGCTCCACTGGCATCGTAATTAACTTCTCTGTTATCTGAAGTTATCGGTTCTGCCCAATCATATTTATATATTTGCACATCAAAATCAGTATATGACACATCTGTATCTACTTTTAAACTTAATAATACATCAGTTACACTAGCATCATCGGGAATGCTTGAAGTATCAAAATCAAGATAACCTCTATAGACCCAATATTCTTCATCTTCCCAAGAACAACCATATTGAGGGTCACCACTTGTTGCTCCACAACCACTCTCATTGTCATCAAAAGAATCACAGGATGTTGCACCAGGAGAAATATAACACTGATACATATACCAAAGACAGCCATCTTGATTTTCACAATCAGAAGTAGTAATTTCACCACATGGAGTTGCTGTCCCAGCACAATTTGAATCATAATACTTCTGTCCCAAAGCTAAAATATTGGCAGAAATAGAGAAACCAGAGGACGTTGAACGTGCTGTTGCATAATAAGAATCCTCCCCCCGAATATATCCATCAGATGTTTCTCCTGTAGGTTCTGTAACAGGATCAAGATACAAATTTTCTTTATTTTTTACATTTCCGATTAAAATAGTTCTTTTATCATAAAACTGCAAGGTAAATCCGCTTTCTTCTAAATCATTAAAATTTAATTTTATTTTATCTTTTACAATTAAGGACTTCTCTTTTCCTTTTTCTTTATTCTTTCCTTTGTTTTTTTCTTCTACATCATCCCAGGTTAATCCGTTTCCTTTTTCTAAATACAACCCAACATAAGCCAGATTATTTTGATAATCTAAGGGTATTCCAGTAATATTCATTGCATATTTATAATACCCTGGATTTTTTGTGATTATAATATCATTAATTATATTATTTGCTTCCATAAACTCTTTGGCCTTGTCAGGCATTAAGAAACATAAATTATCTTTATTTCTCCAATCCCATTCTTTAGAATTACACTCCTCTTTAGAAAAATCCATAACAAAAATAAGCCTGCTTGTAATAGAATAATCATCCTTATAAGAATAAATAAGATTCCCAGAATTATTATCAAAACTCATACCTACAACATCTGTAAAATCTTTCCATGTTCCTTTATCATTTATCCGTTGACATTTTCCAAAGGTTACAGTGCATTCTTTTTTATCTTCATCATTTATCCAACAGACCTCAGAAGAACATTCTGAAGTAACTTTGTTTTGGTAAATGTATTCTTTATTCTCATCTCCTGGATTATTAAGTTCATCTTTAGCCCCTCCTGCTGAGCCATAAACCAATAAATATATTGGTTCTAAGCTGTCAGAGACCCGCTCTCTGTCAATTTGCCATTTGGATTGGGCTAAAAGAGTTGAGTTTGCTTCAAGAACTAATTTAATTGGCTTGCCTGTATAGCCGTTATTATCTATATCATCATAAGCTTGAGCTAATTCGGGCATTAATTCTTGTTTATGCTTTTCAATATCGTATCCCCAATCTCCTTGATTGCCCCAATTAACCTTACCATCTTTAACAACCCCTTTAATTTCTTTAAACTCTGTTTGGCTTGATTCTGATATAGATATTAAGTAAAATTCTTTGCTTTGATTGCTTCTATTTTCTAATTTAAAAGCTAATTGATAATTATCTTTATCTAATTTGGTGGCTAAAACCTCAAATGATTCGTCAGGAGCATTAAGATTTTGCTCTATTAAACCCGGTGATTTGAGCAAAGATATTATTTGTTCTTTATTACCTGGCAAATTCTCTGAATCAATATTATCTAAAAACCCTTCTTTTTCTAAAAAGCTCAGTTCTTCTTTGGAATAAATATTTAATTTAGCTAATTCCTTAATTGGAGAATTTTTATCAGAATACCAAATACCCAGGGCAATGACGCCTATTACGATTGTGAATGTTATTATTGTAGGAAGATATTTTTTCACTTTATTTTTATTTAAAACTATCTAAAATGAGTTCCGCCTTTAAATATTTTTGAGGGAGTGCTGACTGCTTCAACTGTAAAGGTACTGGAAGTATGAACAGAACAAGCATCCTCATCGTCGCAAACAAACGCATAATAAGTATTGGAGCCGATATCTCCTGAGGTAGTTGGATAAGTACATGTTTCTGGGTCATCATCAGAGGGAGGGTCTTCTGTTTCACACCAAACCTGATTTGTCTCGCAAGCATAACCTGATAAGGTGTTAGTTTTACAGATATGAATCTTAACTAACTCTTCTCCATCAACATCATTCCAGTCAACAGAAAAAGTAATATCATTCCCAACCTTTTCCGGATCCGGATAATCAGAAACAGAAGTAATAGTTGGAGCGTTATTTTCGACAACCCCATATGTCCCTGCGTGGATTTGGTCGATTTCATCAACCGTTAGAATATCATCAAAAACGACAATTTCATCAAGATTGCCATCTTGACCATAAAGGGTTGAAGGATAGCCTATATAAAGACCTGATGTACCAATATATATATCACCTTCTGTACTGACCGCATCCACACCTACTATGGCTTGAGCGGTATCGTCCCAAATTCTGATTCTGACACTATCATCGGCACTGTCATAAGTAACGCCCACATGGTACCATCGGTCGGTTACTAGGGCGGTGGCGTGTTGAGCAGAATTAGTCCAACTTGACCCGTTTGATGATAAATAAAGAGTCATCTTGGAACTTGTCAGCCAAATAAGAAAACTGCGATTGCCTGACTGTGGTTTTGAAAAAAGATATTGATTATCGCTTATCGTACCAGTAAATTTTATCCAAAAAGCTAACGAGAACGTCTTGTTTGCTTCACCGCTTTTCAAAGGAAATCCAGAATCAAGGTTTGCATCGGTGATATACATATCATCGCTGTTTGCTCGAATAGCCGCCCCGCTGCACGAACCTTGTTTGAAATCAACTAGATCTTCGTCAAAACCCTGATTTGTCAGGGTATTTCCGCCTTTGGAATCGGCAAGAAACGGGACTGCCCCGCTTTCAAGATTCCAAACAGCCTTGCAGTTTGAATCACTTGAAAAATCATTACCGTTGTAAGCATAAGCAGTTTGGCCGCCAAACTCAAACCTTAAAGTATGTTTGCCTGCTTTTTTAGTATAGTTGATTACTTTTCCTGTGCCATCACACTGCCAATCGGGATAATAGATAATATCTCCTTGTAAAATCTGGGGGAATCTTTCTTCGTTATCGCAGAATAACCCGGTAAATTCATCATCATCTATGGTTGCCTGATCATTTGGGATAATCTTCAAATCATTTGTTCCTTTGGTGGTAAAACTTACTTCCCAATTCTCTCCTTGTTGAGGATGAGAATGAACATTAAGTATGGTCAATTCTTCCTTCGCCCCTCCTGCTGAACCATAAACCAATAAATACACCGGCTCTAAGCTATCGGAGACCCGGTCTCCTTTGGTCTGCCATTTGGATTGAGCGAGAAGAGTTGAATTTGGGGCTAAGGTTATCTTAACCGGTTTAGCTTGGTAATTATTATTGTCTATATCATTATATGCTTGAGCTAATTCTGGATTTAATTCCTTTTTATGCTGTTTAATATTATACAATGACTCCAATGGTTCTTTCTTAACATCATCTTTATTAATAGATAATAGATTTTTGTTGTTGATTACTCCTTTAATTTCTTTAAATTCCAATTGATCTTTTTCTGATACAGGAATAAGATAGAATTCTTTCTTTTCCTGACTCTTATTCTCTAATTTAAAAGCTAATTGATAATTATCTTTATCTAATTTGGTGGCTAAAACCTCAAATGATTCGTCAGGAGCATTAAGATTTTGCTCTATTAAGCTAGGGGATTTTAAAGCTTTAATTACTTCTTGGCTATTTGATATCTTTTCTGTGTTTACATTATCTATATTATCTAAAAACCCTTGTTCTTCTAAGAAACTTAATTCTTCCTTAGAATATATATTTAATTTAGCTAATTCCTTAATTGGAGAATCTTTATCAGAATACCAAATGCCCAATCCTATTACAGATATTATTATTACAAATATTATTATGGTAGGTGTATATTTTTTAATAAACATAACTATTAAATTGCAAATTCAAAGCACCAAATAACAAATAAATTATCAAGCACTAAATTCAAAATTACAAATAACAAATAAATACAAAATTACAATATTCAAAATCCAAAACCGTTTTGAATTTAATTATTTGGAATTTGTAATTTTGAATTTGGTGCTTTATTCTATTCAACGGGATCCGGTTCAGGTTCGGACCCTGAAGGCAAAGGATATTCACATGTTCCGTCATCTGCCGTTGCATTAATATTATAATTCAATGCCTCTGAATCCATGCAGCCCATTATTTCGTATTCACAACTGTCGTCATCCTGATTTGCCTCAGGGTTATAATTTAAAGCACCGGAGTCAATACATCCTGAAATTACGTATTCACAAGAATTATCATCTATGATAGCTTCTGGATTGTAATTTAATGCTTCTGAATCAGTACATCCTAATACTTCATATTCACATGAGTTATCGTCAGCAGTAGCTCCAGAATTGTAATTTAAAGCTTCGGGATTGGTGCAGCCTTCGATTGGATACTCGCACAAACCATCATCCACAGTTGCATCTGAATTATAATTCAGAGCTTCAGGGTCAATGCATCCTACGATTTCCTCTTCTTCCTCCTCCTCCTCTTCTTCTTCCTCCTCCTCTTCTTCTTCGCCGATAGATGGATATTCACAGGAATTATTGCTTATTGTAGCTTCGGGATTGTAATTTAACGCTTCAGGGTCTATACATCCTTCTATGTCTGACTGTGGTTCCTGTTCTAAATGGCATTCTCCGCCATACCAGAAGAGGTTAGCCCCTTCGCATAATTCTTGGTTAGCGCATAGATTTAAGTGGTCGTAGCCGCAATACTCAGGAACCTGGTCTTCGCCTATAATATGCATCTGGCCGTTGATGTATTCTATCTGGTCGCAATTTGCTTTCACTTTCTTCGTTTCTCCCCGTTCAATCCAGGTACAGTAAACATCACCGGTTATTGCGTCAACCATTTCTATTTTATCCACTCTGGCGGTCTTGGCAAATATTTTTTCTGTAACTATCTCTCCTACTTGAGCAATGCCATTTTCTATGAAAAACCCGAGAGAAGCGAGGGCTTGCTTTGCTTTCTGAATAAAGAATTCGCTAATTGTGATTTCAGGTTCTTCATTGTCTCCGTTGTCTATTGAGCCATTTTCATCTAAAACTAATGTCTCTGACGTAGATTCGGTGGTAGTAGAAAGAACGCCTAATTCTCCATAAATCTCATCTAACAGTTCTTTTTTTACATTATCCCACTTGGTCCAAAGTCCGTGCAAACCGCCATCTGAATTAGTATCATCAATTGTTCCCAAGACAAAATCGCCTACTTCAATTTCTTCTCCTGAAATAGGATCCATAACCTCATGCGCCGGGATATTGAAAGAGGAAGAAGTCCAACTTAATATTCCTGAGCTGTTTGTTGTTAGGTATTGCCCGCTTGTGCCGTCTGCGGTAGGAAAGGTATAGGTATCGTTGAATCTTACACTGCCTCCAGAACTTACTTGGAAAACCTCATTGCTTCCAGAATCTCTAACTCTGAATGCAGAACTTCCAGCGTCATCATCTAATCTAATGCCTACATTTAAAGTAGTATCTTCATCTGAATCAGAAACATCAATTAAGAATTCGTCATCATTACCTGGACCTACTGCATCGCTTAAATTCAAAGCAGCAAAACTGGGACCAGTGGTAGCCGTAATGTATCCATAAACTCTTAATTCATAGTTTTCACTAGAAGTATCGCCGTCAAAGAAGTAAATATCGCCTTCACTAGCACTGCCAATAGTAACGCCGCTATGTAAAATAATATCTCCAGAAGAATCTACCTTCATTATATCCCCATCGCCTTCTGGACCCTCAGATATCATAAAGTAAGTACTGCTGCCACCGCTTGATGTTGTCACCTCCAACACCGCGTCCGGACTCGTATCTCCGATGCCGACGTTGCCAGATTCAAATATGGCGGCATAATTATTGGTAGCTCCGGAAGCCGTGGCATATAGCCCTACGTTAGTAGTTGAAGCTCCTGTTTTTGAGAAATAGCCCGCGTAACCATAACCGGTTCCAGCAACGATGGCACCAGTATGTGATATATTTAATGTTTTACTTAAATCAGTTGTTGAAGCAGAAGTGGCGGTTAAGATGTTGGTAGCATCAGCCGCTGTTCCCAGCCCCAGTCTGGTGAATTGGGGCGTTGCAGAAGTAGATATTCCTTGAATAGTGTCTATCTGGTCAGAAGTTATCTTTAGATTTGTAGTATTATAATCTATGCTGGCTACATTTGATGAAAATTGTAAACCATTGCCCCAGGTATCTACTCGATTAGTATATGCCGTGCCCCAATCAGTTGAAGAATCTGTAATAGTATCAAAGGTATTTTCTGCTGTTCTTCTTAATAAGCCGTTCGAACTAAATAAAAGAGCATCTAATTCGGTTCCAGAAACACTATCATCTGTCAAATCAGTTCCTGTCTGAACCGCTGAACCGCTAACTTGTAATGCTCCGGCAGTAACATTGATAGTTCCGTCTCCGAAAGTCATTACGGAGTCAGTTCCTGCCGAAGCGTTAAATGTCCAAGTGAACCCTGAACCTGCTCCAGCAATGTCTGAACCTGAATTTATAAGAAAAGCATCGTCTACATCTAAAGTTGTTCCATCCCAAGATATATTATCGCCTGCTGTTATAAGCTCTCCTGGTGTTTGCCAGCTAAAATTAGCCCCAGTAGTATCAAAAGTTAAAATATCATTGTCAGTAGGTTCTTCATCGGCATTTAGGTCAGCCTCAATAATAAGTCCATCTGTAATAGCAGTTGCTAAATGTGACAAATCTGAAATGTCTGCTTCT
>Ga0307434_1000529_pt1 | contig 25310 bp, 14 predicted proteins | sample SalMarWE160220MG_FD_202156 | JGI IMG/M metagenome (GOLD analysis project Ga0307434, IMG submission 202156) | Salt marsh sediment microbial communities from the Plum Island Ecosystem LTER, Massachusetts, United States - WE1603-220 | ecosystem: Environmental > Aquatic > Marine > Intertidal zone >... | reverse complement strand
CAAGAAGTTCCTGGTCTGAAGTTACATTGCCAATACCGAGCTGATAGAATTCGTTGTTACCGCATCCCCACGGCCAATTATTCTGTATAAGGACAAGTGTGTGTCTCTCTCCGCCGGAAATCTTATAAATCTTTGCATCGTTTTTCAAATCCGCAAAAGCCGTTAAACTAATGATAAAGGTAATTAACGATATGATGCAGATAGGATATTTCTTCGCTGTCATTATTAATCCTCCTTAAATAATAATATTATGAAATATTTTAATTCCTCTTTTTTAGAAGCAGACATCCAAATCCTAATAATAGAATTGTTGTCGGTTCGGGAATTATATTAAAAGTCAAATTATCCACACCTACTAATTCTGAACTGCTGCCACCACCTAATCGTACTTCATCTATATTCGTGAATCCATTCAAGGTAAATGATTGTGCCCCAGCAATACCATCTGTTGTAAACATCTGACTTGCTACAACAACACCCGAACGAATACCTTCAACCAATAAGTTTCCAACAGGATGATAGCTTGCAGCTTCATAAATTTCTATTGAAAGGAAATCAAAATTATTTCCAAGAATATTATAAATTAGGATGTCTCGGTCATCAAAACCGAAATCTGACTGTGCTGCTAAACTGGTAGTAAAACCATCGTTAATTAAAACTTGCCCTATTTGTGTGTAACCTCCATTAGATGTTGTAAAAAGTTCAAATCCATCTTCTTCGTAAAAATCAAATTCGCCCCCCGGAACTATCTCACCTTTTTCTACTGACGTAGCTGAGTTAAAATCTACTAAAACAATCCCAGCACTCACATTGTTAGATGAAATCATTAAAATGATGATTCCAAGTATAATATTTATAGTTTTCATTTTTTTCTCCTTTCAAATCCACCTTCGCTAAAGCTATGGTGGACAAGTTTTGTGTGATTTAAAAATATAAGATTATTACGTCTTACAGCTTTAACTTTACAGATAGGGATTATTCCGCTTGTGATGTCTCCTGCCCTCATCTCTTTATACCCTTCAATCCTCATATAAATCTCTCGAAGTCCAGTATTAATTATACCGAAATAGTATGTTTATTTCAAGAAAATTCCGTTTTTTCAGCAAAATACCAGATATTAGGACTATACTAAAACAGAATAGCAAAACAAACTTTTTACGGCAGATGGGTTTGTGATATGAAAAAAAGCTAAATTATGATGACTTTTTAAGTTATAATAAATTCTATATAATCCGTCTGTCTCTAACCATAATAATAAAACAACAAACCTGTTTTGTCAATAGAAAAAGACAATATTTTACGAATTTTTATGAAAATTTATAAAACCATCAATATCCCAATTTTTGCTGCGTTATGCGTACATCATATTGCGAGATTCCCTCGCCGCGAATCTAATCAAAATTGGGGTTCTATTATCCTCCGTAATCCCATAATGGATGCTGTGCAGGAGTCCCAAGGACTGTCTGAAAAAAATCTCAAGGCAAAGTTAAAAATCTTGATTTTACGGCACAGACTCGATATTCTACCCGTAAATAAGGCTCTTCGGCCCGTTCGATGAGCTTATGTGGAAAACTTTTTATAGGAGTGTTTGGAAATGTTAGGTTGTCATATTGGACGATTGTTTCAGGTAACTGTTGCAGGAGGCTCTTATCAGGAGGGATTGGCCGCTATAGTACAGGGCCATCCGCCGGGTATGTTAATAACCGAGCAGGAAATCTACGGCGACCTGCTTTTGCGAAAGCCCGGCTCTGATGAACTGTCGAGCCCGAGAAAAGAGCCGGACCTGCCCATAATCTATTCAGGTCTGAACTCGGCGGATACAATAGAAAATGCCGGTAACAAAAACCATACAAACGGCACACCGCTTACGATTCTGCTCCCCAACCTTGACCGTCACTTCATCCACATAAAACAATACCAGGACACAAACCGCACGCCCCGCCCGGGCCACGCGTCTTATGCCACATTCATCAAATACGGCCACGATGATGATGCCATCGGTGCAGGAATTTTCTCCGGCAGATACACCTCCACAATCGTCGCCGCAGGATACGTCGCAAAAAAGATACTTAAAAAACTTGGTATAAAAGTCTTCTCTTATGTAAAAGAGCTGGCTTCGGTCAGATGTCCTGATTTCGAAAACGCCCCTGCCTACGAATATACCGAACGCTACAAAAAAATGCGTCACGATTACGACCCGTTCTATCAGCAGATTTACATCAGCGGGCGCATAAATCCCGATATGAGATTCCTCGAAAAAACCAAAATACTCACTGAAGTCGAGCAGCAAATTGACGAAATCCGCTCCAAGGCCGCTAAAATGGACCCCGCTGAAATTAAGGAAAAGTACGGCGTCCATCATATACTGAACTGCCCGGATATAGACGTTGCCGATGAAATGGTCAAGGCATCGAACAAAATAAGCAAAACAGGTGACTCTTGCGGCGGTATGGTCGAGGTGGTAGTAACAGGTGTTCCAACCGGCCTCGGTGAGCCGGTCTTTTGCAAACTCGACGCAGAATTAGGCAAAATGCTCGGCATAGGTGCCGTAAAGGCCGTTGAGGTCGGTGCGGGCCTGGCTGTAAAGGATATGACTGGAAGCCGGAACAACGACCAGATGCACGCCGAAAACGGCAAGGTAATCTTCGACTCGAACAACGCAGGCGGAATAACAGGAGGCATTTCCACAGGCCAGCCGATAATTGTGCGCCTCGCTGTAAAACCGACCCCGACGATAGACAAGCCGCAGCAGACAATCGATAAATACACACTCGAAAATAAACAGCTCGCCGCCATCACACGCCGCGATGCCACAATCGTTGCACGCATCTGGCCGGTTGCTGAAAACTACACATCTATGATAATTCTCGACAACCTGCTCGCACACTATGGTTATCAGCAGCTAAAAAAGAAGATATCCGGCTGATGAAAAATTGAATTTTTCCAATAAAAAAGCCCCGATACAATATCATCGGGGCTTTAATTTTCAAAAATCCTAAGCTTTTAATCAGGGGGAATTACTATTATCTCCGAGCACGATTCTCCACTGCCGTCCGCGTTATAGCTCGCACAAATCCTCCAGTGATGAGACACACCCCACGGACCTCCTTCTCCAACCGCTACTGTATAACTTACGATGGTGCCTTCGAGAGTTATAACAACATCCGGGAAACCGGGATTGATAGGATGCGGCAGTACCATCGGGAAGACCGCCGTGGAATCAATCCAGTCGCTGCTGAACTGCCATCCTGAACCATCCGTACATTCAAACCTGAACCAGAGCGGAACTCCATCCGCCAAATCAATAATTTCTCCGGCAACCAGATGGTACCAGTAGATATCATCAGTATATTGCGTGCTGTTCGGGTCATCATCGCCGATTATCATATTCGGCTCGTTCGGCTCGTAAACTATGAACGTCGTTGCCGATGCCTCATTGGAGTAACCCGAATCACCACCTTCATTATATGCGCGGACCCGATAGTAATATGTTGTCGAGTGCTCCAAACCCGTATCCGGATAAGTAGTTACATTCTCACCAACCGTAGCTATTTGGGCATACGGATTAGCTCCGGTTCTTCTCTCTATCTTGAATACGTCCTCATCGATAGAATTATCTGTCCAGGCCAGGTTAATCTGACTTGTCGATACAGCCTGCGCCGAAAGATTACTCGGCGCGTATGGAGGCGACTGCTCACCGACAGTTACATATCCTATAACCGACCATCCGGTTTCATTGCCTCTTTGGTCGCGGGCTTTAACGCGGTAGCCGTATGTCTGGTCAACGACAAGGCCTTCATTTACGTCCGTCCGATTCGGGTTCCAATCTCGGAAATGCTCATCAGGAACACCGTATTCATCGGTCCGCTGTATGTAATACTCGATAATCCCGCCGTAATTGTCTGTTGCCTTCGTCGCAATCATTTCCGCCCAATCGGCTTCCGGCTCCGAGGCCGGATAAAGCTCCCAGGTCATCGGGTTAGGCTCAGGCGGTACTGTCTCCTTCTTGCCAAAATTATTCGCAAAAATTGCATAGTCTTTATTATTTACCGTACCATCTTTATTCAGGTCGGTGCCGTGACACCAATCCGGAAAATCACAGCCTACCTCGAGCCAGTGCCGAAGCATCCTTAATAAGAAATCATCTATATTAACCTGGCCGTCAAAATTTAAATCGCCCTTAAATTCTGTCGTCCTGATATAGTGATAACCCATATCAACAGGCGAATCGAGGTCTTCAACCACCAAATCGGTCCGGGTCGTATGTCTGTACTTACCTGCTGTGTGGGCATCGGTGCTGCCGGCATCAACACAACTGCTGTTAACATCCTGACCCGACGCAACTTGGCTGAGATAGTAACCCTCGACAAAAAGCGGGTCGTCATCGATAGCAATGTTATAACTGCAAGGATCCCACGTCAAATTATCGGCGTCCCACCAGCCGTATCTGATTTCGCTGTTTTCCCCGATATAAATCGGCCCGGAAAACAGAGAATTTATCGCGTTGCCGAGATTAACACGAGGCTTGGTTATTGCAATCTTCGTATCTGTAACAGGGTTACCGCTGGCAATCAGCACGGTCCTTACCTGTGACGGGGTTAATGTAATACCCATCGTCTCCATAGCTGCCGATTGCAATCCGGCCACTACGCCGGCTGCGAAAGGACACGCAGATGATGTGCCGCCAAAAAACGGGTAATAATCACCCGCGTCATAACCGGCGGCACCAACAATATCGGTCGTATATATCGGGTCGCCCGGTGCCAGTATATCAAGTATCAGGGCTGTATTGGAATATGGCGCCACCTGGTCGCTTATATCATAAACAGCTCCGACACTGACAACATTAGAAATCGCAGCCGGGGCAGATATGCCGTCACCTGCATAACCTTCATTTCCAGAGGCCGACAGAATAGTTACACGAGCATTGGTAAGATTTTCAGCCATAGTGGCAAATGCCGGAAAATCCTGGTCGGCATCCTGCGCATTATCATAAACTCCACCACCCAGACTGTTGTTTATAATCAGAATAGGATTATCCGGGTCATCAAGCCGATGCGTCAGGCACCAGTCCCAGGCCGCAAGAACTGTGTCCTCTGCAATTGTCTCGGCACCGTCAAGGATTACTTTTAGCGCATACAGCTTGGCATTAAAGGCAACGCCGCCGATATAGTCACCTATATTATAGAGACCACCTGCTGCAATCCCCGCACAGCAGGTGCCGTGTGCATCATTACCGTAGGGAATCGGGTCATCATCGTCTTCAGCAACATCATAACCGCCTATCACTTTCTCGTTAGGGAAGCCGCCTCCACCAAGCATCGGATGACGGTAATCAATTCCTGTATCAACTATAGCAATCGCAACGCCGGTACCATCATATTCCTGACGGGCCGTCGAAGCATTAGCCAATGGTATTGACTGACGAAGCATTTTACAAAAATGCCTGACAGGCTCGATGTGTTTGACCTGCGGATTCGCAATCAGTTTACTGAGCCCTTCTGCTGTTACAATGCCGGAAAACGCCGCTATATTATCGTATCGATGGCGCAAGGTAAACTCGCCTGATGTAAGCTGCGATAGTACCGCCTGCTGCCGTCTGCTTACCTCTTCCTGCAGCTCCTCTACCCACTCAGGCGAATCCCAGTCGGCACTTTCCTTTAAGGTAACAGGCTCAGCGAGAGTAACAACGGTTTCAGCCCAGCCTGAACTGTCAATCTGGTCATCAATACTCTGACCTTCGATAATCTTACTGCCGGCACCGCTGCCGCCGCCGTCCTCTTCAATAAGCTCGCCTAAAGCATATCGAGGCCCAACACTGCTGTAAGAAATCTCAACAACCGAAGGCTCAGGATAGTATTCGTCATCACTTTCTATGGCAATCTGGTGACCATTAACTGCAAAATTGCCCCAGATAATACTGTCAATTATGTACGTATAGCTGTTGTAACCACAGAAAAGGCCTCCGCCGAATTTGCCGCCAACATTATCAGCTATTGTGGTATTTATAATATTGCAGTCCGAAAAAACGTTGGCCGAAACACCTCCGCCGTCTCTGCCTGAAATATTATCAGTTATCAGACAGTTCCACAGCATACCATTACTGTCCGAAAGAAATAATCCGCCGCCTGAAGCTATCGCCTCATTAGCTGTGATAGAGCTGTCGGCAATTTCTACAGAACCATTAAATACAAATATTGCTCCTCCCTCCCCAACTTCGCTTGTTGAAGTATTATTGCTAAAGGTACTTTCGAAAATCCGGGTCTTACCGTTAACAGAATATATCGCCCCGCCGTGATATGCCGTATTATCTTCGAATGTGCTTTCTTGAATCAATATTTCTGAACCGCTGTCCTCGCCGAACTGATTATGCAAACCGCCGCCATTACCGTTAGGCGCCAGGTTGCCGTTAAATGTACAATTCTCAAAGTACACCTTTGATGCTCCATACACCGCCGGCACGCCCTCAAAAGTCTCTATTTTACCTTCAACCGCTACTGCCCCACCAAAGCCAAAATATTTATCCGCTATTTGAACAACCTCATTAGCCGCTGATTTCCATCGCCACAGCGGTATCAAACCATTTGCGTCCACTGTGTTATCAATAAATTGACAGTTTATAAAGTTAGGCTCACTCGCCGCGGCACAAAAAACAGCCCCTCCGTAACTGTCTATCCTCCAGTGCGGCCAGCCGTATTGCAGAGACGCTCCTGAAGCTCCACCATCGGCTATGTTATCCTGAAAGGTACAATCTATAAACTCAGGGTTACTTTTTATATCGCAGTAAGCACCTCCCCCATGACCGCTGTACTTCCATTCCTCATCAAAAGGCCCCACGAACCACTCCCATCCTGCCTCTCCGTAGTCCACATCAGGGTCACCCCAGGAACCGCCGTGTCCGCACCCGTTGCCGCCATCGCCGCCGATTACACTGTTGTTTCGTATAATGCAATTCTTGAACACGGGATTACAGCCAGGTCCTACATAAATAGCTCCGCCATATGCAGCTCCACCCCATCCGCCATCCGCGTCTACGTTCGGACATCCACACGGTGTATCCTGGCCATCACCACCCAAAATAGTCAAATTCTCAAATACACAATTTACTATCGTAGGCGATGCTTCAATCGCCGTGAACAATTCTGGAAATGGCGCAAGACTCCGGTTAGTCACGCCAATTTGTAAAGCCCCTCCGAATACAGAAGAGCCCGGCCCTCCATCACAGTTAGCGTCACCAGGCTGGTATATAGTCGTAGCTCCAAGATAAGTGGCATCTCTAAAAGTAATGCCGGCAACAACCATATTTCGGCTGACATCTTCCATTGTTAAACGGTTCAGGAAAACTGTGCTGGCTACAACATCCGGGTCATCAGGATTGGTACTCCTTATGGTTATATCCTTGCCGATAATATCCCAGTCAACATCGGCCCAGGTCCATTGCCACTCACCTTCATGAACCTCAATAATATCGCCATCATCTGCGTCTTCAAGGGCCTCCTCAAACTCGGTATAAGCTCCCGGCAGCCCGCCGCCGCCGAGAATAAGGGTACGAGGCTCTTCAAGCCAGACGTATATCTCTTTATCCTCGTTTAATGTCACTTCATTGTAGAACTGCCTCGAAGTATCGTCATCAGTGCCGAGCCACGTAATCCTGTGTGAAGGATTAAGCGGCAATATCGTTATATCTACAACCCTGCCGCGCTTATATAAGTCACGACGCTCATCATCGGGCGGCGGGCTCAGCTCATACGTTCCATTGGATGTTACTATTATAACAGTCAGCGAAACCAGCCGTGTCTCAAATTCCGCCAAAACGCTCCTGTCGGAATTCATCGTCACGACATTGTACTGCGTATTATACGGGTCGCCGTCCTCATTCACATCTTTCCTGCTGTCATCATCCGTGCCGTACCAGGCCTTGAATTGATAAGACGAGTCACCCTCCACAGATGCCTCCAGAACAACACTCCTGTATTGTGTGTACAAATGAGGCACACCATCCACAGGGTCTATTGAACCCTCTCCTTCCGGGTATACAAATGTCCACAATGTGAACATAACAGGCGCACAAGGGTCGTTGTAATGGAAACCCATATCAACTATCCCGCTGTCCGCAACGTTGTCGGTACGAGTCGAATATATATCCATTCCAAGACTCGCCGCCGTATCACTGCCCGCATCCAGAGCGACTGAGTCATCCATCTGCCCCGCGGCTATCTGGCTCAGATAATAATCACCCAGCCTGCCTGTTACGTAAATCGGGTCACCGTCAATATTGTCACTGGCCTCAGCCAGAGAGTTAATCTCATCTGCTCCTGTTTTTATTCTTTCGTCTATGTCTAACGTATCAGCATCGTAATAATCGCCGTCGGGATTTCCATAAAATAGACAATAAGATACAGCCGGGTCTGAATCCGTATCCTCCTCGAAAATCGCATAACCGGGATTGCCGCTGATTATACAGTCGGTAATATCCGGGTCGATATACCAATAGCAGTAAACTCCGCCGCCAAGACCATCCACAACGTTTACAGAATTATCTGCTATAGTACAGTTCCTGACCAGCGGCTCTTGCGACGACAATGTGCCGTTGAAATAGATTCCGCCGCCGTCCCTGTTGGCCTTGTTATGAGCTATAAGGCAGTTGATAATCCTCGGACTCGAATCATAGCAATAAATCCCGCCGCCGTCATTACCTACCGCCGTATTGTTAATAATCGTACAATTGACAATATCAGGGTCACCGCCGTCCTCACAGTGAATACCGCCGCCGTCACGTAATGCAGAATTGTTGGTGATTATACAGTCCGAAATCGTCGGAGTAGAGCCCTCACAATATATGCCTCCGCCGCTCTTATCCTGTATGGTAGAGCCTGTAGCATAACCCTCGGTGATTGTAAAACCCTTGAGAACCGTACTGCTGTCCTGCCCGCCGTCGATTGTCACCGTATGCATATTTCTGAAGCGTCCGCTGATAATCACACTCTCAGGATATACCGTTTCATCAAGAGGACTGTCAACATCCCCGCTGCGAAGAACTAAATTCTTGTTCCTGAAATCTATCGTCTCGAAATAATAAATCCTGTTTACATAACTCGCTCCTCTATGCGCTATCAGGGTATGGCCGCTTAAAGTTTGCGGGGCATCTATAGCCTGCTGAATCCTGTCATACATCAGCCCTGTATCTTTATTCAAAACCTTCGTATTAAAGGCCAGAAGCATAGACAATAAATTAAGCCGCCCTTCTGTTGCACTCAGCCCGTCAAGAGAGACAAGAGGGTCGGCCGAGCTAAGAATTGAATCCCGGACTATCTCGTAGTCGAGCTCCGGTATAAGTGACCAGCCCAGTGCCGCAGCACCAGCCACATGAGGTGCCGCCATCGATGTACCGCTGATTATCCCGTAATTTACATCTAAAGCTGCCAAGTTCATATCATTGGTTTCATAAGTCGGAAATGTGCTCAGAATATCCACGCCGGGAGCTCCGATATCAACTGTCGTTGCTCCATAGTTGGAAAATATAGCTATCTTGTCATCATCATCGGTCGCCAGCACAGATATTATATTATCAAGGTCATAACTGGCTGGATATTCCGGAAGAACTTCATTATTAACGCCATCGTTGCCCGCAGCCGCAACAAACAAGACCCCCGCGTCCCTCGCAGCTTCTATTGCATCATATAACGGCTGGCTGTATCCATATCCGCCCCAGGAGGCATTTATTACTTTCGCACCATTCAAAACCGCGTACTCAATACCTGCTATCTCCAGAGCATCATCGGTATAACTATAAATATCAAAATCATCAGAAAATATCTTCACCGCCATTATTCTCACATCCCAGCAGACACCTGTAACACCCACCGCGTTATCACCTACCGCACCTATCGTACCTGCTACATGGGTGCCGTGATACATTGAATCAAGGGGGTCACCGTCATAATCCACCGGGTCAACATAGCTTGCCCCTGCCGCATCCCAGCCGTAAATGTCATCCACATAACCGTTTCCATCATCATCATATTCAACTAATCCACCCAGCTCTAACTCATTAACCCACATATTATCTATCAGGTCCGGATGGTTATAATCAACTCCCGTATCAACTACCGCCACGATAATACTTTCATTTCCCGTATGAATATCCCAGGCCTCCGGAGCATCAATATCAGCATCAACTGTTCCCCCCGTTTGACCTGTATTATTCATCCCCCACAATTGCGGAAAATTCGGGTCATTCGGAATCACTGCAAGCTTACGTTGATAAACAGGTTCTGCATATAAAATTAACGGCGAGCTTAAAAAAGAACTCGTCGCATCAGGCACAGTTATGCCTTCCGGTAATTTCACGAGACTCAGACCGGGCACTAACTTATATGTTTTTTTAATGGTACTGCCTGTTACTCTGGCATTTAGTATTGAAGATTTTTGATTAAAGCTTAAAGTCTGACCATCAACATCTGCAAAACGTACTAGAACCTGGCCTGATTTGTATTGTTCCCCCACTGCTGACGTGTAACATCCCAAAAACAATAAAATAAGGAATGCGGCCGATATTTGACGCTTCATTATTCTGCTCCATAAAGATTTAAACACTTCTTAGCCCAATTATCGTCCAAAAAAGCCCATAAGGTGACTACTTAACCTAAATAACCTAACTTAAATAACCACCTATGTACCATTATAAGACATTAGTACTTTTATACAAGCAAATTATACAATGGACACTTAGTTAATGAGACTATAGAGGCCCTCACCTGCCCTTAATAGCACATCAGGTTATAAGGAAAAGTCAACTAAATATAAAAAACCGACTTATTTATGCTTACAACTCAACACAGTTGCCCTTTTTACAACCGCTGAGCTTTGTGTATTGAGCTTCTTTCTACTTTCAGAAAGCAATTTCTGTCGCAGCTATTGCTTCCTCGTCTTTTTCTACCTGCAAAATTATAGTAGGCTTCACTAATATCAGCAGTATCTTATTATCCTTTACCTTGCTTCGATTACTGAATGCCCTGCCTATCACCGGTATCTTGCTCAGAACAGGAACGCCCACTTCGGTTTCTTCTTCTGCTGTTATCTTCAAACCGCCCAGAAGCAATGTGCCGCCATCAGGAACACTTACTCGTGTCTGTACACTCGACCACTCCGTCTTCGGCAAATCTACAGTATACTCCTGCACTGAAACCTCCCCGCCATCGGTACCCAAAGGCACCTCAACGGAGTATGTCTCAAAGCCAAGCAGGTCCTGAAGCTGAGTTGTAATATTCAGAAGAACATGCTTTTTATCCCGCGTAATAATCGGAGTAACGGTCATAGTCGGACCGGTAAATATCGAACTAAAATTCTGCGATATCTGACTTGTACCGGTATAACCACCGCCATAACCACCGCCATAGGACGTTGCGCCTACATCAGGCGGAAGTGCATATACGGTTTCCGTCTGAACCTCAAGAGAAGCCGTCTCCCCGCTCAGGACCGTTACCTTCGGTGCAGTTAATATCTTCGAATCTCTATGAGCCTGCGTCGCCCTTATTACAAAATTAACCTGTAAATCATCAAGAAATACATCGCCATAACCACCGGTTATCACAGCCGCAATGGCTGATGCCGCAAAACTGCCCGGAACCTTGGTCGCACTAGGTGCTGCCCAATTATAAGAACCTTGGTCAATTTCTATCCTGTCTTTCAGCTTCTCACCCGGGTCATATATAATGTCCAAATCGAGACCGATATCTTCAAGAAAGTTCTCGCCGACAACAAGGAACATCGCTTCTATTGAAACCTGCTCTCCGAGGGATTTGCGCATCTGATTAAGAAGCTCTTCAATCTGTCTGTGAACCTCAAGAGTATGTCTGACTACCATATACTTATTCTGGTAGAACTCTATTGTTCCATTTCCCGGCTCATATTGCACCTCCTCACCTAAACCTGCAGGACCGGCTTGTTGTGCTCCAGTCCCAACACCTAACTGCATCTGCTGTATCGGCTGCCAGGCGTCCGGGGCAATTGTCTGCTGAATAAGTTGTCGCAGAAGGTTCATCCTGTATTGTCTGGCAGCTGGGGTATCTATCATCTGGCCGCCGCCGTAGCCGCCGCCCATGCCGCCGCCGCCGTAGCCGCCGCCGCCGTAGCCGCCGCCACCATAGCCACCGCCGCCCATACCGCCACCGCCATAGCCACCGCCGCCCATACCGCCGCCGCCATAACCGCCGCCACCCATGCCGCCGCCGCCGTAGCCGCCAATGCCGCCGCCGCCGTAGCCGCCGCCACCATAACTGCCGCCGCCATAACCGCCGCTGGTGCCGCCATAACCGCCGCCGCCCTGGCCGTAACCGCCGCCGCCCTGGCCGTAACCGCCGCCGCCGTAGCCGCCGCCTGCACCAGTAGCAATATAATCCGCAGGTTGGCCTACGAGGTCGGTAACATCATAAATCAAAGGTATAAGCTCAAGCGGAAGTGAATCCTCAGTCGCTATCGTTACAACTCCATTGTCCACTATATAACTGACTCTTGTGCCGAAAGGAGAAACTGCTTCAAGCAAAAGCTTCAGCACCGCTTTCAATGGAACGCCCGTTATTGCATCCATATTTATACCGCTGAATCTATCAATACCGGCACTTTCCAAATCACTCCAATTAACAAATATCTTCAAAGGCGGGTAAACCGAATTACGTAATTCTCCTATCGCCGCCTCCAGTGTCATCTCAGGATACAGAGTCGGCAAATCAACCGTTTTATCTAATTGTTCATAAGTTGCCTCATTGGCAGGGTCCTGACCAATAGGACCTTCAGGCTTACGATGGGGCTTTTCAAGAATTTCCGCCCAGACTTTAGGATATGTAATCTCATCTCTATAAGGAATACTCGTTTCATCCGCCGAGAGTAGAGTACCTACTCTCTCTCTTTCGGATTCTCTCTGCACTTCAAGCTGCTTGCGCAAGCTTATCATATCTTCCAGCATCTGCTTCATCCGCAGCGCCTCATCATTCAACCGGTCAACGACAAGAAGACTATCAAGCTGACCAAGGGCCTCTTCGTATCGCTGCTGGTCCTGATACATCTTTGCCGTTTCCAATAACTCTTTTACAGTGGCCTTTCTTTCCTCCGCCATCCTTTCACGAAATTCCCTCTGTGCCTCTGCAGCTTCTATACCACGCTGTTCGGCAATATTTATCTCCCAGTCCTGTTGTCTGTTTTTAATCATCTCGCTTAATGCGTTAAGCTTATCATTATATTCCTTATAAATCTCTTTACCGAGGTGGAACTGATTTTCGTTGATAATCCTTTGCCCCTTTTCAATCTCGGTCCGGGCCATATCAAACTCATTGTTGTCTATGTATTTCATTGCCTTATCGTTAACATCGTTAATAACCGCTTTAGTGTGGCCGCGTATAATGCTAACCTTTTGGTTAACCGTTTCGATATAGCTTTCCGTCTCCACTCCAACTCTCTGGTCTCCGCTTTCAACATCGATATTACGCATAAAATCTGACAAATCTTCACCAGTGCGGTCTATTTGCTCGATTCTCTCTATCGGCAGTGTTCCTTCTTTTTTAGCCAGAGCCTCGTCTATCTTGGCAATATAGTCCTCCGGCCTTTGGCCTTCGGGCGGAACCAATAATTTATTGCCAGCAATCCTCTTGAATCCTTCCCTCGCTATCTCGAGCCGGCCGGCACGATAGTACTCCACGCTGCGGTTAAAAATCTGAGCAATTTCTTTTCGCCTGTCAATTATCTGGGCATCGATGCTCTTGATGCCTTCTGCTATGAGGTTGCGCTCCTCGACCGTCATAAACTCACTGTATCGTACCCTTTCGAGGTTCGCTCGCGCATCGACAAGATTGCCTTCAGTGACAAGCTTGTCTGCCTCCCGAATTATCCCGAGAATCCGCTCTCGCTCACTCCTGGCTGTACGTGACATCTTAAGTAACTCATCCAGCCGTCTCTGAGAGTCCGCGCTGAGATATTGACGGTACTCCGCCGCCTTGAGAAATGTCTCTTCGGCCTTTTCATAATAGCCCTGACGATAGTCTTCAAGTCCCGCCTGCATAAAATATTCGGCCAGGTTTTGTGCTGTTTTCTGCTTATCTAATTCTGTCGAAGAACCCTCAGACTCTCCAGGCTGACAGAAAGCCGGAACTGAAAACAACAGAAAAAAAGCCAACAGGATTAACAGGGACATTTTTCCGACCGGTTTAATGGAATATCGTGACCTTTTCAAAATCAACCTCCTGCCTAAAATAGGTGAACTTTACTTAAATTAACACATAAAATACCCTCAGCTTCAAGATGGGACGCCTATGATTGTGCAGTTTACTAAGAAATTGCCCTTCTTGCAAGCAAAAAATTGGTTTATGCACAACTGCCCGATAATATTAAAAAACTACGATGTTAAAATAGGAAAACTCTGACTTAAAAAAAACTTTTTTTCAGGCCAAAATAGGCTATGTTGATACCAAAAAATGCATTTTTCAGCGCTCTCAAATAAAAAAATACAATACAAACCGGCACACGCAAAACAGTGCTTTTTACCGGGTAAAATACTTCCATCAATACAGAATTTGAAGATTTCCAAAGACCTGATTATCAAACACACAATTACATCGTATAGATGAACTTGAAAATAACAACAGATTTGAAATCGAGGATACTGCTGAAGATAAAAAAAGAAAGACTATGACAAAACTTAAAAAATCATCACCCTAAAAACCAGCTCAAAAAATCCGCTGTAACGGCACTATTGTAATTCAAGTGACCTGTCACCATTAAAGCCGCCCAGCCATTTTTTTCTCCCCTCCGTTATCTGCTGCTCAAGTTTTAACAACTGGGAATTGTACTGCATAAAAACATCATCTCCCAGATACAACCGGTTCTCCTCCAGAGTCTTTTGAGCGTACTCTATCTCTTGCTGGGCCTTGTAAAACTTGCCTATATCCAGGTAATCCTTGGCCTTGGTCATAGAATCTGTCACCACCGCTCTTGTATAACCTTCGACGAGTTTTCTTTTCCGGCTTATGGCCTCCATATAAGCTTCTTCAGGCCGCTGAAATCCTTTTATTCTTGACTCCGCCCTGCCGCCGAGCAAACCCTCTTTAACGGTCAAACCGCTTTGGAGTTCGCTTTGTCTCTCAAACAATTCAACATCGGTTACTCTGCTAAAAGCCCCATCACTTTTACCCACAAGCAAATCTATCTTATGAATATAATCTTCCGGAGTCTCACCTTCCAGCTTGGCCAAAAGCCCGCTGCGGGCGACCTTGATAAAACCGGCACGGGCATTCTCGAGCTGGCCGGTATCATAAAGCTCAACACTGCGGCTATAAAGCTCCTCGGTCTGCTTTTGATATTCGGCAAGCCACTGGTTTATCTTCTTAAGTGCTTCTTTTATAAACGTCTTTTCCCTTTCGGTCAGCAGCTCGCTGCCTTTTATCTCCTTAAGATGAGCCCTGGCTCTTATTATCTTTCCTTCTCTGACCAGTTTATCGGCGGCTCTTATATGTTCCAAAACGCCTTTACGCCTGACCGCTGCTTCCGATGCGCTTTTCAGATACCTGTTCAGATGGCTTCGTTCCTGGCCGCTAAGATAACTCTTATATTCCTTTGCTTTAAGAAGGCTCTCTTCCGCTGAACCGAATAAAGACCGCTTATACTCTTCTATGCCAACCTCAAGAAGCTCGCTCGCCACGCTGCGTATAGACTCTCTTTTGCCGATTCCGCCTATCTCGATGCCATATACGCTGCTGTCAAACGCCATAGACTCGCTAAAAGCAATATCCGGACAAAAAAGCAGAAACAGTAACGCCGCCGCCAATAAAAACTTACTCAAAATTCTCACCTCTTTCAAAACCACGCTCCTTCTCAAAAAAACGTAGATATATTTGATTTATTCCTGTTTCAATAGTAATATCTTACGACGTTTTTGACTTTTGACTTCGCATAGTCTCAAATTGTTTTATCGGCATAAAAAACCGTCTGTTATGAGCAAAATTACTAATAAAAAGCCATTAATTATCGCCGTTGAGACCTCCGGGCGAATCGGCTCTGTCGCCCTCGCCCAGGCTGGCAGCCTGCTCTCCCAGACCACATTCCAGACCCCTGTAAAGCACAGCAGTGAGCTTTTTCCAGCAATCTCAGGGCTGTTAAGCCGTTTTGAGTTAAAACCGCCTCAAATCGACCATATTTACATATCGCTCGGCCCGGGCAGCTTTACAGGCCTTAGAATCGCTGCCACACTCGCAAAAATCCTCTATCTCGCAAACAACAAAATCAAAATCGTTACCGTGGACAGCCTCGACGCGACAGCCGCAAATGCAACCGGGTACATAAAACAAAATCATACCCAAATTGACAAAATAGCAGCCGTTACAGACGCAAAAAGAGGACAGTTCTTCATCGCCGCTTACAAATTCGAACCGGAAATGGACACAGTCTTTCCCTGGAGCAAAATCCTCGACGATTGTTTAATGTCACCGCAGCAGTTTACAGAAAAGTTCGCCGGCCGCGGCGAACCCATCTGGCTGCTCGGTGAGGGGCTTGTTTACTATAAAGAAAATTTCGAAGCCGATGGTATAAAATTCCTCGATGAAAAATACTGGCCGCCCAAAGCATCGAATATCCACCTTTTAGGCTATCAACTTGCCTCGCAGGGAAAATTCGCCGATGCGCTGACAGTCCAGCCGAAATACCTCCGCCGACCCGATATTCGTATTAAGTAGCTCTTATCTTGTGAATGCCTATTGAGTGATTTTTCAAAATTCCAAATATTTTACCTTTGACTTGTGACTTATATCTTTCTACTTCTTTTGACTTTCAGGGTACACGCCAGAATACCGGCAGCACGCCCGAATCCTGAAGCAATTCGACAAAGTGCATCAGGATAAATGCCCAGATAAACAGCATCGCTTCAGCGAAGTTTTTGACAAGCTTTTTGACCGTGATATTATAAGAGTGCGGCTCTCTGTATAGTGAAAACTTCGCTAAAAGTCTCGGCGTCCTATTCATATATTCAACATAGTCCTGTCCGAATTTCGCCGTCAGCTTCTCTTCTTCCGCTAAAATAGCAAACGGATAGTAAAAAATATAAAAGACTACTATAAGAACAAGCACCAGTACATTTTCAGACGCCAGACCCAGTCCGAATGCCCCTATGAGACTGAAAAAATAAAGAGGATGACGAATTATTGAATACGGCCCTTCCGTAATAAGAACATCACTTTTATAGCCGCTTATGAATATAAGAGCCCATAAACGACCGAAACTGCATATCGAAAGCAAAAGCAGCCCGGACATCTCAAATACAATATCCACAACCTTGCCCTGCTCAAAGGAGTGACCAGTAAACAGTATAAGGAAAATAATTAATAAACCAAAAATGCGCGAAACAAGCAGACGTTTTTTAGCGATTCTGACCAACATTTTTTCTTATCTATTTAAATCCTTATGTGTTTACCAGCACTGATACGTGACAGACTTATCTGTTCTCATCATTTAGAACGCCAGCCTTCTTAAAACTTACCAGTACTATATATGTAATCAAACCTGATGCAAACAATATTATCCACTCCCGGTCAACCTGCAATTTGCCCAAATAGAACAAGTCTGCCGCTATCTCCAGGCAGGTAAATACAGCTATTATTGCAAAGAAGCCTGAGTGTTCTCTTTTAAGTACCATTTTCCACGAAAACTTCAGTTCAGGCCTGCTCCAGTTCTTAAAGCGAGGTATCAACAAAGGAGTTCTCTTTTCCCATTCACTGAACTCCAGGCCGAATTTGTCCTGAAGAAAACTCTCCTCTGCAAATATTATTCGCTCGTAGTACAGAAAAAACAATAAAACCGCCGACAGGCTGAAAAACAATGAACGGGGAAACATTGAAATGCCCAGCCATATGAAAAAGTTGCCAAAATACAAAGGATGCCTGACTATCGAATACATCCCTGTCGTATTTAATACGTTGGCCTTTGGATTGCTGGTCGTCCTGCCCGATGTCCCCCTCGGAACATAACCGACTGTTATAATACGAATAACCAATCCTAAAAAAGCAACGCCCAAAGATATGCTATCCCAGATACGGTCAAGATAGCGGCTGCCGTAAGGGTATGAAAAATCCCTCAGCGCAACTAAAAACAAACCCACCGTTACAAGAGGCAAAAAGCTTCTCCATCTGAAAAGCCACCTGCCGATATGTTCGAATCTTTTTGTTAGAATTACAAAATCCTCTCAACAAAAAAGCGAGTTTTACCCCTTTCGTTCGTTGCAGTCCATAACATTTATGCACTTAATTCGCTGCTCGTATTTCATATCGTGTGAATGCGTATTGAGTGACTTTTCTAAATTATGACTTGTTACTTTTTGCCCAGCGCTCTTCAGGGCTTAAAACTCTTCTAAATTCCTTGTTCGTCATTCGGTTCTCCAAGTTCAATGTTCGATGTTCTATGTTGAACGTTCTGTCCTCCGTCCTCTGTCCTCCGTTTTCTGTCCTCCGTTTTCTGTCCTCCGTTTTCTCAGCCTTTGTCCACAGGCATATTAGGTTCCGGCAGGTTTTTTATAAACTGCACCGACCACTTCTGTATCTGCTCAGACCATTTAGGCCTGTCTTGCGGTATCTCCATCCGGCATAACAGCTCCAACAGGCTGTTCGCATCATCGATCGCCGAAGGATTGATAAGGTGGAACTCAATCGTATTAATAAACTGACTTCCAGGCTCAAGGTCTCCTGCAAGAACACGATTATTTATCAATTGCTCGGCCTGCTCTATGTTAGGCCAGCTAAGATAAACATCAAGCAATTCTGCTAAAAGAACTTCTTTTTCTTTCTCATCCGGCTCCGGATTACTGTTCAGCAATATGCCATAATACTGCGCCGCACGCTCGTAATTACCGCTGCTCTCATAAAGGCCGGCCATCCTGCCCCGAATGTCCCTGAGCATCTGTGCATTCTTCTCAGCCGCCGTCTTTGCCTCCGCTGTCTCGAGGAACAAAAGCATCTGCTCGGCCAGCAGCTTGCCTTCCTTCTGCCTGGCATCAAGCCTGTCAATCCAGCTTCCCAGTGTCTCTATATCGGTACGCTTAAATATCTTCAGCATCGCTTGCCAGGCTGGTTTGCTCTCCGAGTTGGAACCAATTTTTTCCGAAAGCCAGACCAAATCCTCCCTGCCGCCAATCTCTTCCGCAAGCGTTATGATTTTCTTTCTTATCGCGGGATTCTCATCGTTATTAAATCCCCGGCCCAGCCTGGCAAGTGCGGCAGGTTTGTTAATATAAATAAGCCCGTCAACCGCAGCCTGTCGAAGCGTATCCGACTCACTCTTAAGGGCATCCTCGAATAAAGGCCTGAAAACATCCGCTGCTCTTTCCTTGTTGACCCCTTTGCTGCAAAGTCGCGACATCACGCCAAGAAGCTCGCCGCAAAGCTCATTAACTCCTTTGTTGTTTTGCTCTATATATCTGCTCGCAAGCAAACCGAGATATTGTGTAACCTCCGTCTCGCTCAAATTAGCATTTTCCAGAAGCTTTCCTATAACCTCCGAACCCCTTATCGCCTTTTTACTATTGCTGCCGGCAAGAAACTCCTGCGCCCATTGAAGCGTTTGCCTTATTAATTCACCAGACACTTTAATCGAAGCATTCGGCAAAGAGCCATAGTAGCATGCCCACCCGAGAGCCGTCAGAATCTCTTCCTTAACCTCCGGGTCGGTTTCAATCTTGAACTGCTCAGCCAGCGGGCCTGCTGAATCCAGTTCACCTATCACAGGCAATAATATGGCCGTCTTCAGACGAACTGCCCTGTCGGCATCCGATATCAGCTTTATCAGCGAAGGGCCTAACTCAGCCGGTATGTTCGATTTCGGACCCGTACCTGCCCGCCATTTGCTCACCTTATCGAGCGCCCACAGTTTAACTGCAGCCTCCGCGTCACCCAGATGCATCGATAAAAACCTGCCCCTCTCCGTATCCTCGGTAATAGCACCGTAGCTGGTATCAAGAAGGGCAAGATAACGCTCCCGCCAGAACCTGATTTTAACTTCCAGGTTGTCCATATTCAATTTCTGCTGGACGAGCCTTTCCTGCAGAAACTTCTCTTTGCCCTTGCTCTGAAGCTCCTGTATGATTCTTTCACGAGACTCGGCGTCCCTTCCGACGGATATGCCCACTGACTGCAGTGCCTTTTCAGCTTCCGCGGCAACACTCGGCTCGGCGTCACCCGCAAGCCGGATAAGCTGTATTATCGCATCAATATCCGACCGCAACCTCAATGCATATATGGCATTTAAACGTGCATTAAGCGGTGAGGAGGCATCTGCAGCTATCATATTAAGCTTTGTTGATATCTGGCTGTAATCGAATATCAAAAGGGCCTCCGCCGCTAATTTTACCTCGCTGGTTTCCTGCGATGTTACGAGAATCGATAATAAAGGAATAACAAAGTCTTCCTTTTTTTTGATTTCTCTTTTCTCAGTGCGGCTTTTGCTCAGCGCGCGGCAAACCGCTATCCGGGCGGCTGTGTTCTTTTCCATTTTCAGCGTTTCAAGAAGGATTCCTCTCGCAGCCTCTGAGTCGTCTTCCAATATCAACGATGCCGCCTGAAGTCTGATATTTTCATCCTTGTTCTCCTGAAGAGCCAGCCTGTTAATGTTTAGCTGCCCTTCTGATAGCTGCTGCGTGCCGGCCTGTGCAACCGGCTGCTTAGTTTTTTCCTCACTTGGGCAAATTGGTCCGAAAATCAGAAAAATTATCAATATTGCGAACAGGTTAATCCTTTTTATATGCATTACTGCCCATCCCGATAATATGGCTTGACTCTTTATTTATTCGTCATTTCCATCCCCAAACTTCATTTAAGTTGACCTCCCTGCCGCCTTTTTTTCTTATAACAAATTTTATCAAAAAAGTCACCTCTGTTTTCTCTTTGCCCTGTAAAAAAATGCTTCAGTTATCTTTTCAGTTTGAGCCTTTCAAAAATTTCAGCTTCGTTTAAAACAATACTAATCCAATAATCGTCTTACGGCCTCGGGTGAAATTGCTTATGTATTTTTCTCAGCCTTTCCTGGTCAACATGTGTATAAATTTGCGTTGTAGCTATATCAACATGCCCGAGCATCTCCTGTATGCTTCGCAGGTCGGCTCCACCTGCCAATAGATGAGTCGCAAAGCAATGCCTCAGCGTGTGGACCGTAAGCTTTTCCGGCATACCCGCACGAGCTGCATATTTCTTTATCAGCCGCCAGACTTCAATACGCCCTAAAGGCCTGCCTGTTCGTGAAAGGAACAGAAAATCAGCTCTATAATCCCGTTTTTCAGGTTTTGCCTGATTTTTCACTATCGACGATTCATAATTATAGTCGCTTTTACCCGCTAAAGATTTCACCTGAACTGAACGAGAATCCGATTTTTGTTTCTCTTTTCTTCCTTTTGCAACTGGTCCTTTATCGTCAGGGGCCTGATTTTTATACCCTGCCTTGCCAGTAGCGAGTTTAGGCCTGAGGTTCAAAAGATAATCATTTATTGCTGCTATAGCTGTTTTGCCCAAGGGGATTACCCGCTCTCTGCGGCCCTTGCCTATACAGCGGATATAGCCGATATCGAGATTCAAATCGGAGATTTTCAGCCCGGCTACCTCGCTTGCCCTCACGCCTGTGGCATACAGCAATTCTAATAAAGCCTTGTCCCGCCAGTAGTAAGCCTCTTTGGGGTCAGGAGTATCCAAAAACTCGAAAATTTTGGCCTTATTGATTACTGTGGGCAATCTCTGCCATAATTTTGGTCCGTCAAGGATAGACTTAAAATCGTCATCAATAAGCTTATTGAGCCGGCAGAAGCGTAAAAACATCCTTATGGCTACCAGAGAACGCTTTATCGTGGTTTCGCAGCGTTCGTGCTTCGTTAAGGCCATTTGATAACTTTGTATAAGCCTGGGATTGATTTGCTGTAAGTTCTTTATTTTAGGGTCGTTACAGAATTCAAGGAAGTTTTTCAGGTCCCTGCCGTACGCCAAAATCGTATTCTGTGATAGGCCGGCTTCGACGTAAAGGTATGTAAGAAAAGCATTTACGTGCTTTCCGATGGCAAAGGACGATAATTTCTTGCTGATAGCCGCTGTCTGATTACCAGACATAACAATCGCCTACAAAGTCCTATAATTATTTTGTTTATAACAAGCTGCGCAACTTCTGTTTCATTGCCCTGTATGTATTTCATCGGAAAAAAATATATAAAATCTTTAACTGAAGTAATGGTACCGATTCTTCTCAGACCGTCCTTGGGACTCCTTATGGAGGATAACATGATTCCAATTTTTGGTTAGCCTCGCCGCTTGCGGTGAGGGTCCTGTCATTCCCGTGAAAACGGGAATCCATTGTCTTTTTCGGTTAGCCCCGCACCTATTTGCTTCGCATCAATTTCGACAAATGCTGCAAATTACCAATTGCTCATTTCTCTTTTTATTTACCCTGGAATGAGTCAAATAGGTGCGGGGTTGTATTTATTCGCCGATTTCCTTTTCTAAAAAAATAAAACAATTGCCGATATGTCGAAAAATCAATATAATCATCAGTCAAAGAGAGAAAATCATCGGATTTTGAAAAATATGGAAGACAACACAACTTTTAAAATACCTGCAAATCGTACACAAATGTGGATTGCACGAGTTTTAATAGCAACATGCATCATTCTCTTCCTCTTAATCAAAATAATCGGTTCAGGCGAAATCCTTATGACTAAGGATGGGAACAGTACTGTGTATCACCAATCTTTATTTTTTTCTATAATTCCGTGTGCTTTAGGTGTCATTATCTTCGTCGCTGGCATTGTATGCTTAATGCAACCGGGACGGTTCTTCAAATTTATAAGTGTTGTACTCTTCGCATTGACGATAGTCATTTTTTTCACTGCTCCGACTTCTTTTACTCATCGATTGGTTGTGACGCCTTATAATTTTTATAATCGAACCGGCTTTTGGCTTTCACCAACTGAAACAAGAGTGGATTTCGATTCGCTCGCTTATATTACAATCGCTGAGACGGGAAAAGACAGGCATGGTTTCCCTGAATATGAGCTTCAATGTTTTACCAAACCCGAAGGAGATTTGATACGCATACCGGTAAACGATATGGTAGAAAAGGCATTGTCGGAAATAATACATAGAGCATCGGAACACGGTGTGGCAACCGATGATAATATCATAATTCCATAGAAATATATGAAATATATATATTAAATACCAACAGCATTTAACCGCAAGGAGACAACGTAATGTCAAAAATCAGTTATGCCCTGGAAAAAGGCGGGCCGAAGAGACTCACAATTTCCTGGAAAGGAAATTTCAAAGAGACCGTGGTTCGGCTGGATGATAATGAAATCGGCAGGATAGATGGCTACGAACAACTCAGGGAAGGAAAGGAATTTAATCTTGAAGATGGAAGTAGTTTGAAGGTCCAACTGGAACGGAAAAAGACATTGCCGTTTCCAAGTGTTCTCAAAGATGGCCGGCCTTTAACAATACCAGGCCTTGAGCCGGAAAAACGATTAAGTATGGCTTACAAAATCACATTTTTTATTGCAGGTGCGAATATTGTATTTGGATTAACGGGTTCATTATTAAAAACTACATCATTTAACCTACCTACAGGTGGGATATGGTCTGTTGTGATAGGATGTGTTTTTTTTGTGCTTGCAATTTTCATAATGCGAAAGTCAATGACAGCCTTGTCAATCGCTGTCGGAATGGTTATTATAGATTTGTTATTGGCAATTATATTCCGTGGCAATATACCAACTGTGTTGTTGATAGCTATTATTGTCTTTAGAATACTGATACTGTTTGTAATGATTCAGGGATTCGTTGCGATAAAAGTCCTGAAAGAGGAGCAGGCAAAGACATCAGACACACCAAATCTCCAGTGAAACAAAAATAGTGAAGATAATCTTTAAGAAATAGGAGTATATCTATGCTGCCAACTTCGCTACAAGAAATAAATGAATACTTATTCTACGAATTCGGAAAAGACTTGGAGGAAGACGAAAGTAAAATCTCCCAAAATTGGCCTTTCGTGCTAAAAGATAAAGGTAGTTTCCATGCCAACGAACGTGAATTTTATGTTTACGAATTTTCCGACGAGGATGATGAATACTACGTTATTGATGGAGAATCCCTGACTTACGTAGATAAAAGCGATTTATCATTGGAAGAGCTGCGTTTGGAGCAAATAGGTTATTGCTGGATCAAACGAAGAGAACCTATTGACATCGATACAGTTATACTCGGCGAAGAAAAAATACCAGGCACAACACAGAGAAAAAATGAAATTGAAATGTTGGCAAAAGAAGCAATCGGGGGCGAAGAAAAGTTTAGTATTCTTGAAGGTTTATACCTTAAGGACAATGGTTCGTATCTTGCAATAGTAGAAAGAAAATCAGACAAGCAGGCTGACATTATTGGAACAGAGATTAAGGCTGAGCCGGCGCCTTGTTCGAAGGCTTCAGCTTACCGCCGCCTCGCTATAGCTATCGGGGCAATGGTTGAGACTAACAGGTTGTGAATACAGTCCAGAATTTGACGTGTCACATTATTGAACTAAGAATATAATAAAATTAATATCAAAAGATCAAATACACCTTACTGTAAAAGGAAAGAAAGGATTTTTAATGAATATATTTGAAAAGCTGGTTTTGGTTGTGATTTTGGGGGTTTGTGTTGGCTGCGCCTGTCAGTGCGAAAGGCCGATAGTTGTAATGAAAACCGAATTCGGTGATATAAAAGCACAGCTTTTCACCGATAAGGCACCGGTAACTGCAGGCAACTTCTTACGATATGTACAAGAAAACAGATTCGACGGCGCAGTATTCTACCGAACTGTGCGAATGGATAATCAGCCAAATGATAAGGTCAAAATACAGGTCCTGCAGGGCGGCCTGTATGAAGATAACCATCCCGCGAAGCTGCCAATGATAAGACACGAAACGACAAAAGAAACCGGCGTAAAACACCTTAACGGGACACTTTCGATGGCACGATGGGGGCCGGGAACAGCGGATTCGGAATTTTCGATATGCGTGGGGGACCAGCCGGAACTTGATTTCGCAGGAAAAAGAAATCCCGATGGCCAGGGTTTCGCAGCCTTCGGCAAAGTAATCTCGGGGATGGACGTCGTGCGAGTAATACATAAGCAGCCGGTGGATGGACAAACACTGACGCCGTACGTGAAGATAACAGAGATGAAACTCGAAGAAAAAAATAATTAGCCACAGAGCGGCTGTGTTAGATTTCAAGTATTTTTTAGAATTTTTCTTGGAGTCCATAAACTTTGGTCCC